>DSTMR04002__coassemble_714_pt1 | contig 46395 bp, 40 predicted proteins | sample DSTMR04002__metabat2_high_PE_025 | metagenome-assembled genome bin DSTMR04002
GTTACTTTCCGATGCAGAACTTTGAGAAGATATTGTTCAGAACTTCGTCCGGGGCGATAGCCCCACGTCCCGTGATCTCGCCCAGATGCCGGATCACCGGCCGGATCTCTTCACTTAACAAGTCCGCCGGAAGCCCTTCGTCCAGACTCTCCATGGCGCGGTGCAAGGATTCACGCGCCGCCGTCAGAGCCTCGTAGTGGCGGCTGTTCGATACTACCGCGTCGCCGTGGTACAGCCCCTCCGTATCGACTGCATTCCGCAGCGCTTCACACAACGCCTCGATCCCGTCTCCCCGTTTGGCCGAAATCCCAAGTACTCCCTTCGGCAACCGGAAGCCCTCCGGTAAAGCATCTGTCTTGTTGACCACCGTCAACAACCGCTGATCCGGACGAAGCGTGAATTCCGGTTCCGATGCCTTCGATCCGTTCATCGTCCGGGCGTCGAGCAGGTGGACCACCACCTGCGCCCGGCGGATGCTCTCCATCGTGCGCTCGATGCCCATGCGTTCCAGCCGGTCGCCCGTCGTGCGGATTCCCGCCGTGTCGAGAAACCGGAACAGCACACCGCCGATATTGGCCCGCTCTTCGATCACGTCGCGCGTCGTGCCGGCAATCTCCGAAACCATCGCCCGATCCTCGTTCAGCAGGCGGTTCAGCAGCGTCGACTTTCCGACATTCGGAGCTCCCACGATCGCCACCGCAACTCCCTCCTTGATCGCATTGCCCAGGGCAAAGGAACTCCGCAACCGCCCGATCTCCGCGCCGATGCGCTCCATCGTCTCGCGCAACGCCCTCCGGTCCGCAAACTCCACATCCTCCTCCGAAAAGTCCAATTCCAACTCCAACAGCGAGGTGAGGTTCAGCAGTTTGTCCCGAAGCCCCTCCAACTCCGCCGAATAGCCGCCGCGCATCTGGTTCGTGGCCAGCGCATGCGCCGCGCGGTTCGACGAGGCGATCAGATCCGCCACGGCTTCGGCCTGCGAGAGGTCGAGTTTCCCGGCCAGGTAGGCGCGGATGGTGAACTCCCCGGGCCGGGCCATGCGGCCGCCCGCAGCGATCAGCAGGCGGAGAATCTCCGAAACGATGTACGGGGAACCGTGGCACGAGATTTCGACCGAATCCTCGCCCGTATAGGAGTGCGGAGCCCGGAAGACGGTCGCCAGTACGTCGTCCACCACGCGTTCGCCGTCCGGAATCCGGCCGTAGTGGACCGTGTTCCCGGCCGCAGCGGCCAACGCCTGCCGTCCCCGGAAGATCCGGTCGCAGAGCGACAAAGCCTCCGCACCGCTCACGCGGATGACCGCGAGGGCTCCCCCGGGAGCCGTTGCCGGGGCGACGATCGTATCGTGATCCGAAACCATTACCGGCCTTCGATCCGGAGCCGTTGTCCGATCCGGAGCTTGTGTGCGTTCTTGATGTTGTTCCAGCGCATCAGTTGCGAGGTCGTCACGCGGTAGCGGCGGGCAATGGCCCCCAGCGTGTCGCCGCGTTTGACCACGTAGATCGTGCCGCTGCGCTCCTGGCGTTTCTTGTCGATGTTCGCCGGGTTGATGTACTCTTTGAGATACATCGAGTCCTTGGCCTGAATTTCAGGCTCGTGGGCGATGTATTGCGCGATGTTGCGTTGCGGGAGCACCAGCGTGTAGGCTTTGGTCGTCGCCGGGATGATGTCCAGTTTGTATTGCGGGTTGAGTTGCCGCAACGTTTCCAGCGGGACGTCGATCGTCGAGGAGATCTGGTTCAGATGCATCAGCCGCGCGATGTGCAGCGTGTCCACCGAGAGCGGAATCGGCGCTTCGGTCGGCTCGATCTCGTGGAGCTGGTGGTAGGCATAGGCGTAGGTCGCGCCGATGAAGGCCGGAACATAACCCCGGGTCTCGCGCGGCAGGTAGTCGTAGATCTCCCAGAAGGTCTTCCCCCCGGAGCGGGCGATGGCCTTGTTGACGTTCCCCGGACCGCAGTTGTAGGCCGCGATGGCCAGCGTCCAGTCGTTGTAGATGTTGTAGAGGTCTTTCAGATAGCGGCATGCCGCCTGCGTGGCCCGGTAGGGATCGCGGCGCTCGTCGACCAGCGAGTTGATTTCCAGTCCGTAGCTCTTGCCCGTCGTCGGCATGAACTGCCACAGCCCCACGGCGCCCATCGGCGAGACCGCCGTGGTCGACAAGGCCGATTCGATGATCGGCAGGGCCCGCAGCTCGACCGGAAGTTCCGCCCGGAGCAATGCCTCCTCGATGATCGGGAAGTAGTATTGCGACATGCCGAGGATGCGGCTGATCGTCCCCGAACGCGGGTCGATATAGCGGTTGATGTAGTTCTTGACGATCGCGTTGAACGGCAGCTGGATCGGCGAGGCCAGATCCAGCAGGCGCCGCGCATAGACCGAATCGGGGGTCTGGTCGGCGATCACCGTCGAATCTTCGAGGATGTAGCGTTTGAAGAATTCGTCGTAGGCGTCCTGCCGCTGCCGTTCGCGCCAGACGGCCAGCAGCGAGTCGGCCTGTTCGGCCGACAGGCCCAGCGTGATGTCGTTCAGTTCGGGCTCTTCTGCCACGGGTGGCGTCGGCTCTTCCACGGGTTCCGGGCAGACGGTCCGCAACGTATCCGAAACGGTTGCCGGAACGGTCTGTTCGCTCCGGGACTTTTTATCGCGTTTCTTCTTGCGCGGGCTGCGGTCGAGACCCCATGCCGGGGCGGAGAGGGCGGCCAGCAGGGCGAGTATCAGGAGTTTTCTCATCGTCTAAAAGTTCAGGCTCAAATTGAATCCGAAGACCGGACGGTTGCCGCCCAGCGTCGGAACGTACGTGTAATTGACCAGCGGTTCGAGGTTCATCGACAGGTCGTCCGAGATGTCGTAGTCTTTCAGGTGGGCGTCGACATGGGCGTCGATGATTTGCAGGACGTAGAGCGCTCCCGAGATGATGATGCACAGGTCGCGGTTGCGCCGGTAGTTGTCGCGCAGGTTCTTGATGAAATCCGCCGAATAGCGGCCCCGGAACTCGTCGGTCGGGCCGTTCGGATAGTTCTCGGGATGCTGCTCGTAGTCGGCCAGCAGGTTGTAGGCCTTCTTGAAGCGTTGGAAGCCGCGGTTGTTCCAGTCGATGCAGTAGATCATCGAGGCGAATCCGCCGACGACGAACGGCACCTTCCAGTAGCTGCGGTTGTAGATCTGCCCCGCGCCGGGGAAGATGCACGCGAGCGTGGTGGCCTTCTTGACGCTCGACACGTCGTTGGTCTTGTAGCTCACCGCGGCGTCGCCGATGAAGTAGATGTACGAGGCGATCGTCACTCCGAGGTAGATCTGCCGGCGCGTGTTGCTGCGGATCATCTTGGTTTGCAGCGCGTCGAGTTCGGGCGTGCGCGACAGGCTCACGTTCGTGTAGGAGTTGTACTGGCGCCGCAGCGGCTTGTAGATTTTGTTTTCGTGGATGTAGAGCCCCAGTCCCGTGCCTACCAGTCCGTAAAGGATCGGGAGCTTCCAGTATTGTTTGTTGTAGATCTGTCCGTATCCGGGCAGGACGGTCGAGAGCCAGCACACCTTCGAGAGCGACATCGAGTCGCTCATGAACCACCCCTTCTTGTAGACCTTGCGTTTGGTCGTGGTGTCGATGCCGTGCAGTGCGGCGTCGTAGCGCGCCAGTGCGATCGAGTCGAGTTCCAGCAGGTCGTCCGTGCGCAGCATTGCCACGGCTGCCGAGTCGATGGGGTAGTCGAGCGTCTGGGCCGAGTCGATCCGCAGGGCGAGCTCCGCGAACCGGATCGAGTCGCGTTTGGCCCGCAGCGAATCCGGTTTCTGGAACATGCCGCCGCGCACGATGCTGCGTGCGCTGCGGGGCAGCTGTGCTTCGGCGGCCTGCATTCCCAGCAGGAGACAGCCCAGGAGCGGAAGGAGGAACCGGATTTTCGACATGGAAGGCTGCGGTTTAGGGGCGTTTGGCAAATCGTTCGATGAAGCGTTCGATATCCCGGTCGTCGTCGAAGCCGATGACGATCTTGCCGCCGCCGTTTTTCGCGCGCTTGATCGAGATCTCCTGCGAGAAGATCGGTTCGAGCGCCTCGACCAGCCGCGAGTAGCTCTCGGGATACTCTTCGTCCTCCACATTCTGTGCCTCTTTGGCGGGGGTTTCGGCGAGCGTGCGCACCAGCTCCTCGACCTGACGCACCGAAAGGTCCTTTCTGATGCAGCGTTTCAGTACCCGCAGCTGCTGTTCGGCCGGTGCGCCGGCGATGGCCTTCGCATGGCCCATCGAGATGAGCCCCTCTTTGAGAGCCAGCTGCACCTCGTCGGGGAGTTTGAGCAGGCGCAGGTAGTTCGAGACCGAGGAGCGTTTCTTGCCGACCTTTTCGGAGAGGGCGTCCTGCGTGAGGTGGCACTCGTCGATCAGGCGCTGCATGCCCAGGGCGATCTCGATGGCGTTGAGGTCCTGGCGCTGGATGTTCTCCACGAGGGCCATGGCGTGGAGGTTCTCGTCGTCCGCCTCGCGGATGTAGGCCGGGAGGGTTGTCAGGTCGGCGCGCTGCGCGGCCCGCCAGCGTCGTTCGCCGCTGATGAGGATGTATTTCCCGTCGTCGGTCTTCTTCACCGTCACGGGTTGGATGACCCCTAACTGGCGGATCGAATCGGCCAGTTCGTCGAGGGACTCCTCGTCGAACTGCGTGCGCGGCTGCGTAGGGTTGGGTATGATGTCGGCGATTTCGATCTCGGCCATCCGGCTCATGGGTTTGAGCTTTGCGTCGATGGGCTCGCTGCCGAAAATGGCGTCGAGACCCCGGCCTAATCCCTTCTGTGCTTTCATGACTTTTCGCGTGTTATTATAGGGTGCCGGATGGAGCCCCTTGCATCGGGACCCTTCTCCGGAGTTTTCAGTTGCGTTTCCGGCGGTTGCGTTTCAGAAACTCCCGGGCCAGGTTCAGGTAGTTCTCCGAGCCCACGGCCCCGGCGTCGTAGAGCATGACGGGCTTTCCGTGCGAGGGGGCTTCTCCCAAACGGATGTTGCGCTGGATTATTGTGTCGTAGGCCAGTTCCCCGAAGTGTTCGCGGACCTCGGTGACGACCTGATTGTTCAGGCGGTTGCGCATGTACATCGTCAGCAGGAAGCCTTCGATGTCGAGCGACGGGTTGAGCCCCGACTTGACCTTGCGGATCGTGTTGAGCAGTTTGGAGAGCCCTTCGAGCGCGAGGTATTCGCATTGCACGGGGATCAGCACCGTATCGGCCGCGGTGAGGATGTTGACGGTCGTGTATCCGAGCGACGGGGAGCAGTCGATGAAGATGTAGTCGAAGCGTTCGCGCACGGAGTCGACGATGCGTTTCATGACGAAGTGGGCGTTCTCCATCTTCGGCAGTTCGGTGTCGGCGGCCACCAGGTCGATCGACGAGGGCAGCAGCCAGAGATTCTTCACGTCGGGGCTCCGCAGGATGACCTCTTCGGCCTGTTTCTGGCCGGCGAGGCATTCGTAGATGCCTTCGAGGTTGATGTCGAAGCCCAGTCCCGAGGTGGCGTTGGCCTGCGGATCGGCGTCGAGCAGCAACACCTTTTTGCCCAGCAGGGCCAGCGAAGCCGCCAGATTGATGGCCGTCGTGGTCTTTCCGACGCCGCCTTTCTGGTTGGCCAGTGCGATTACCTTTCCCATGTTTCAGATTCGGTTTACAAGCAGGCAAATTTACGCAAATAATATGGCCCGTGCAAATCCGGCGGGGTGATTTCCCGAAAAGCCCGCAGGGAAGCGGACGGGAGGGGCTTCGGCGGCGATTGCGGCAAGAATTTCCCGACGTCCGGGGCGCTTAACCGAATTTTTCGTATCTTTGGAGCGGTTCCGCGCCGGAACGGCGCCGCAGGCAGAGGCTTTCGGCGGTCGCCGCCGTGCGGAATCCTCCGGGATTCCCGGAGCGACGTCCCGAAGGCCCGGGCTTCCGGGGGGGGGCGATCCGGAGCCGGAAGCCGTACCCGACGGCGAATCGGGAAGATTTTCAGATCCATACGCATCATGAAGGAAAAGATTGAACAGAAACCGGCGGAGCATGTGCCGGAATCCGCAGCCGGAGTCTCCGCCCCGGAAATCCGTCCCACGGCAAGCCGCTTTCCCACGATCGGGGACCTGCTGGCCATGCTGGGCATCGCCCTTGCGGTGCAGGTCGTCGTCGGGGTGGTCGGGCAGCTGCTGGCCGCCGCATACGGACTCGACTTCAAGACGGCCGCACCGAACGTCCTGGCCCGGATGACCGCCGTCCTCTACCTCGTGTCGATGTCCGTCACGCTGGCCGGGGTGCTCTATTACCGCCATCTCCGCGGCGGCCGCGGGTCCTGGGCGCATTTCTCGCTCCGCGGGCTCAACCCCACGCTGCTGCTGTGGGCCTTCGTGCTGATCTTCGCCGTCGGCATCGTCCTCGAACCGCTGCTGCGGCTGCTGCCCGACCTGAAAATCGATTTCGGGCGCGGCTTGTGGGCCATCCTTTCGCTGGTCGTGCTGGCGCCTCTCTTCGAGGAGTTCCTCTGCCGGGGCGTGATCCTCGGCTCCCTGCGCGCCCGCTACGGCGTCACGGTCGCCTGGCTCGGCTCCTCGCTCTTCTTCGGCGTGCTCCACGTGCAGCCCGTGCAGGTCGTCAGCGCCACGGTCATCGGACTGATCCTCGGATACGTCTGTCTGGCCACCGAATCGCTCTGGTCGGCGATTATCCTCCATGCGCTGAACAACGCCGCGGCCTACCTGCTCATGATCCTCTTCGTCGCGCCCGGAGGCGAAGCCCGGAGCGCGCTGCTCATCGACCTGATTCAGAGCCCGCTCCTCTACGGAAGCATCTATGTCGCGGCGGTGGTCCTCTGCCTCGTCTCGGGATGGATGATCTGGCGCGCCCTGCATCGCATGAAGGAGGCGGAGAAAAATCGCTCCGCAGCGTAATATTCCGGGCGCAATGTGCGTTACTTACAAGTAAAAAACCTATCTTTGCCATCCGAAAGATGAGTTTGCGGGCGAAAATAACGATCGCGGCGAGTGCGTTGCTGCTGGCGGGTTGCCGGGAGCTGCCCCGCTATTTCACCAGCGATACGACCATCGCCCGCGCCGGCGGCAAGGAGCTGCGCATGCGCGACGTCCGCTCGGTGGTCCCGCAGGGGCTGTCGGGCGACGACAGCGCCGCCTTCATGCAAGTCTACGTCGACCGCTGGATCGTCAAGCAGCTCAAACTCGAAGAGGCCGAGACGCTCTTTTCGTCGTCGGCCGGCGACATCGACCGCATGGTCGAGGAGTACCGGCAGGCGCTGCTGATCCGCCAGCTGGACCAGCATTACGTCGACCGTTCGATCGACACGGTCTTCACCGACGACGAGATCACCGCCTACTACAAGGCACACAAGGCCGATTTCCGGCTCGACCGGACGATCGTCAAGGGACGGATCGTGCAGTTCGATGCCGGATACCGCCAGGCCGTGAAGCTCAAAACGCTGATGGCGGCGAAAACCGGGGCCCAGCAGCAGGATTTCAGCGATATCTGCGAGAAGAACAACTTTACGGTCAATGATTTCCGCGACCAGTGGATCGACTTCCCGGAGTTTTTGAGCTACCTCCCGACGCTGCGGTCGCAGAACTACGATCCGGTGCTGGCCTCGTCGGCCGTACAGGAGATGCGCGACAGCCATTCGCGCTACTACTTCCAGATCGATGCCGTGATGCGCGAGGGGGAGGCGATCCCGCTCGAACGTCTCCGGGACAACATCCGCCGGATCCTCTTCAACCGCCGCAAGAGCGAGATCATCCGCCGGCACGAGGAGGAGCTGTGCGCCCGGGCGCGGGAGAACGGTGCGGTGAAGGTCTTCGAAGAGCGGCACAAGACCGCGGGAACGGATGCGGCGGAGTCGGAAAACGAATCAACGAAACAAAACGATAAACGATAGCGAAATGTTGAAAAAAGGTATACTGGGTGTGCTTCTTGCGCTGTTGTTCGCGGGAGCCCTGGCGCAGAAACGGCAGGTGATGCTCGACAAGGTGGTCGCCGTGGTGGGCGGATCTTCGATCCTCTATTCCGAGGTGGCGGATTACGCCCGTCAACTGACCGAACAGCGCCGGCAGGAGGGTTACACCTCGGACCGTGACCCGATGAACGAGGCGCTGGAAGCGTTGATGACCCAGAAACTCCTCTACAACCAGGGACAGATCGACTCCGTGCAGGTCAACGACGCCGACATCATGTCGCGCGTCGAGGATCAGGTGCAGCAGATGATCGACATGGAGGGCTCGATTCCGGCCCTCGAAGCCAAACACCACATGCCGATCTTCAACATCCGCGAGATCATGCGCCAGCGCTACGAGGAGCAGGCCTATGCACAGTCGATGCAGAGCGAGGTGATGAACAAGGTCTCGGTGATTCCGGGCGAGGTCGAGCGCTTCTACAAGTCGATCTCGAAGGACAGCCTGCCGACCATCGCCGACCAGTACGTCTATGCGCAGATCACCAAGTTCCCCAAGTCGATGACCGCCGCCAAGCAGCGCACCCGCGAACGCCTGCTGGACATGCGTGAGCGTGTCATCACGGGCGGCGCGAAGTTCGAGAACCTCGCGCGGATGTATTCGCAGGACGGTACGGCGATGCGCGGCGGTGAGATGGATCCCTCGCCGCTGGCGAGTCTCGACCCGTCGTTAGCCGCGGCGCTCGAACCCCTCAAACCGGGACAGATCTCCGAGGTCGTGGAGTCGCAGTTCGGGTTCCACATCATCCAGATGCTTGACAAGCGGGGGCAGCTCTACCACTTCCGCCATATCCTGCTGCGTCCGGTCTATACCTCCGAGGAGCTGGGCGAGTCGCTGAATCTGCTGGACAGCATCGCCGACCTGATCCACAAGGATTCGATCACCTTCGAGGCGGCGGCCCTCAAATATTCGGACGACGCGGCCTCGAAGATGAACGGCGGCATCGTCTCGAACCACGACATTCTGGAACGCTTCAACGCCTTCGACGCGAAACTCACCGTCACGAAGTTCCTCAAAGAGGATTTCGGCCGTTTCAAGAGCCTGGACGACTACAACGCGCTGCGTCGTCTGAAACCCGGCGAAGTTTCGGATGCCTACCTCACGGAGGACATGCTGGGCAACCAGATGGGCAAGATCGTCAAACTCGTCGCGGTGATCCCCACGCACACGGCCTCGCTCAACGAGGACTACCTGCGCCTGGAAGAGATGGCCTTGCAGGAGAAGCAGGAGCGGGTCTTCCGCGAGTGGCTCTCGAAGAAGATCGATGCCATGTACGTCTACATCAGTCCGGAGTTCCGCGACGGGGAGTTCGAAAACAAACATTGGGTGAAATAGGCCGTGCGCAGGATCCTCTCCATAGCCTTCGTGGTGTTGTCGGCGGTCGTCATCGTGACGGCCCGCAGCGGCATGCAGGACCCCGGGCCGTCCGAGGGTGAGAAGAAACTCATCGATCTGAAATCCGACCTGATGGGTCCGGTGGCCCCGGGCGATTCGGCGGTTTTTCTGGTGGGGAACTTCGCCGCACAGCACAACGGGGCGGTCATCACGTGCGACTCGGCCGTCCGCTATTCGGACATGCGGATCGAGTTCTTCGGCAACGTGCTGATCAACAAGAATACGACCTACATCTATGGGGACCGTGCCGAATACGACGGCAATCTGAACGAGGCGCGGGTCTATTCGCATATCGTGAAGGTCGTCGACGGCGACGCCACGCTCTACACCTACAAGTTCCTCTTCAATACGAAGTCCAACGTGGGCGAATTCGCCGACGGCGGCGTGCTGACCAACCGGGAGAGCCTGCTCGAAGCCGTGCGCGGATACTATTACGCCGACACGAAGGAGCTGGTGGCCGTCGATCAGGTCGAGATGCGCAACGAGGAGTACGAACTCAAAGGCGACTCGGTGGTCTACAACATGGCCACGGACAACGCCTACTTTTTCGACCGGACGAACATCTGGAACCGCGACGGCGACTACCTGTATGCCGACCGGGGCTCCTATGAGAAACTCGACACGCTCTACATCATCACCCGCAACGGCTACATCCTGACCGAGAAACAGGAGATTTGGAGCGACAGCCTCGATTACTACCGCATGCGGAACCACGTGATCATGCGCCATGACCTGCAACTCGACGATACGGAGCGCAAGGCCATCGGGTTCGGCGATTACGGCGAATATTGGAAAGAGCCGGGAAATGCCTTTCTCACACGCCGTCCGGCGGTGGTGAGCTACGACCGTTCGCAGGGCGACTCGCTCTTCCTGCGGGCCGATACGATGTTGCTCCTCACGATCAACACCGAGGCGGAGCGTCGGGCGGCCGAGGCTGCACGGGCCGATTCGCTGGCGCGGATGCGTGCCGATTCGCTGCTTCGGGCCGCGGAGCGGGGCGGCGAGTCGCCGGTCCAGACGGCCGATTCGCTGGCGCAGGAGCCGGGAATCGGTGCCGACAGCCTCGGCGGGGAGCAGCCGCTGTTGCCCGGAGCAGTCGAGCCGGGCGATTCGCTGGCGCGTCCCGAACTGCCCGATTCGCTGCGGGGAGCGGCGGTGGCCGATTCGGTGGCTGCGGAGCGTGTGAATCCGCTCGATACGCTGGTCGGCGATGCGCGGAAGGCCTATCTCAAAGAGCAGGCCCGGAAGCGGAGAGCCGAGGAGAAGGCGGCAAAGGCCGAAGCCAAGAAGACGCTGCTGGCCGAGATCGCGGCCAAGCGTCAGGAGAAGGCCACGGCGAAGCTGTTGGCCCAGAAGGAGCGCGAGGAGCGTCGGCTGGCGGCCCGCAAACTGAAACTCGAATCGAAACTCCGGGCGCGGCAGCTCCGGGCGGCCCGCAAGGGGAAGAAGCGGCCGATCGATCCGGCGGAGCTGGCGGCATTGCGCGAACTCGACTCGTTGATCCGACGCAGCGTCGAGGAGCAGGATTCGCTGATGCTGCTGATGGCCGACTCGCTGGCGGCCGCGGACTCCGCGGCGATGGTGATCCCGGCCGACACGACCGATTCGGTGGCCATGCCGGCGGACTCGATCTACCGGCTGATGAAGGGTTTTCGCAACGTGCGGATTTATCGGTCTGATTTTCAGGCTGTCTGTGATTCGATGACGTCGATCAGCACCGATTCGACGATTCACCTCTATATCGAACCCGTGTTGTGGAACGAGGCCAATCAGATCACCTCCGAGGTGATGGACATCTATACGGCCAACCAGCAGATCACGCATGCGGAGTTCGTGGGAAGCCCGCTGATGGTCTCGCAACTCGACACGACGCACTATAACCAGGTGGCCGGCAAGCAGATGACGGCGTGGTTCCGCGACAACCAGATCTACCGCGACGACGTGAACGGAAACGCCCAGACGATCTACTACATGCAGGATGGCGAACCGCCCCAGATCACGGGTGTGGGCGTCATCGAGAGCGGCGATGCGTCGTTCTTCATCGAAGAGAAGCAGATCGTGACGATCATCTATCGGCAGGACCCCACATGGAACATCTATCCGATCGACAAGGTCCCGGCGGATCAGGAGCTCTATCTGAAAGGCTTCAAGTGGGAGGGGGCGCGGCGTCCGGCGCAGCGCGATGTCTTCGACCGTACGATCCGGCCGTCGCTGCGAAGCGAGAAGTCGCAGCTTGCGCATCCGAAATTCCCGCTGCGGCAGGCCCTTGAAGAGCGCAAGAAACGCTACATCGAGGAGCGCCGCTGGACGGACCGCAACGATCTGGTCGATCCGGCCACGGTGGAGTGGATGCATGCGCTGGGCTTCGAAGTGGGGCAGCCGCGCGAGTCGGGCCCGGAGTTGTGAGTCTCCGGGGCGCTGATGGACCTGACGACCGGATGCCTTTTCCGAATGATCCATATTCCTAAATACCCTTGCCATGCCGAAAAGCGACAATAGCCGGGAACTCTTCCCGGTGGTGGACCTTGCGGGTCGGGTCGTGGGGAGCGCCACGCGCGGCGAATGCCACAACGGCTCGATGCTGCTGCATCCGGTGGTGCACCTCCACGTCTTCAATTCCCGCGGGGAGCTCTACCTGCAACGGCGTCCCTTGTGGAAGGATATCCAGCCCGGACGCTGGGATACGGCTGTGGGCGGACACGTCGACTACGGCGAGTCGGTCGAAGAGGCCCTGCGGCGCGAGGTGCGCGAGGAACTGGGTATCGTCGGCTTCGAGCCCGAAGCCGTGGCGGTCTATCCTTTCCGTTCGGAGCGCGAATACGAACTGGTCCACGTTTTCCGCACGGTCTACGACGGGGAGGTGCGCCCGAGCGACGAGCTCGACGGCGGCCGTTTTTGGACCGCGGCGGAAATCCTCGAAAACCGCGGTAAAGGCCTTTTTACTCCCAATTTCGAGGGGGAGGTATCCCTGATTCTGAAATAGAACGCACCCCGGCCCGGAAATTGCGGGTCCCGGGGTATGCAAACACTGCTGAAACGTTGGACTCATGCCCTGCTCGAATGGCTGGGCGTTACGACGTCATCCGACGACACGCTGGACCGTTGGGTGGCCTTCCTGCTCGTGCTGCTGGCCGCCGTGCTGCTCGACCTCTTCCTGCAACTGGTCGTCGTGCGCGGCATCCGCCGGCTCGTGGAGCATACCCGCATGAAGTGGGACGACAAACTGTTCAGCGTGCCGGTGCTCAACCGCACGTGCCACGTCCTGATCGCCATCCTGCTGACGATCGTCCTGCCGATTCTCTTCGACGACGGATCCGCGGCACAGACCGTCGTGCTGCGCTTCACGCAGATCTGTATCGTCGTCACCTTCCTGCGGCTGGTCAATGCCCTGCTGTGCGCCGCCTTCCACATCGTCTCGCTGCGCCCTTCCTGGCAGAACAAGCCCATCAAGGGGCTGCGGCAGACGGCCCAGGGGATCGCTTCGCTGATCGCCGTCATCCTGATCGTCGCCATCCTGATCGACAAGTCGCCGGTCAAGCTCCTCACGGGGCTCGGCGCCTCGGCGGCCGTGCTGATGCTGGTTTTCCGCGACAGCATCATGGGTTTCGTGTCGGGGATTCAGCTCTCGGCCAACAACATGTTGCAGGTCGGAGACTGGATCTCGGTCCCGAAGTACGGCGCCGACGGAACCGTCGAGGAGGTGTCGCTCACGACGGTCAAGATCCGCAACTGGGACAATACGCTGGCCATGCTGCCTCCCTACCTGTTGACGACGGACTCCTTTACGAACTGGCACGCCATGCAGTTGTCGGGCGGGCGGCGGGTGATGCGTTCGGTCTCGATCGACATGACCAGCGTACACTTCTGCACGCCCGAGATGCTGGACCGCTTCCGGCGGATCGATCTCCTGCGCGACTATATCGACCGGACCGAACAGCGCCTCCGGGCCTACAATGCGGCCCACGGCATCGCACCCGGCGAGCGGAAGATCAACGGTCTGCATCAGACCAATCTGGGGGCCTTCCGCGCCTATCTGCTGCGCTATCTGGAAAGCGAGGTTCCGGTGAACAGGTCGATGACGCTGATGGTCCGTCAGTTGCAGCCGACCGAAACGGGAATTCCGATCCAGCTCTACTTCTTTACCGATACGGTGGTGTGGGAGGAGTACGAGGGGATCCAGTCGGATGTCTTCGACCATGTGTTGGCGGTGATTCCCGAATTCGGACTGCGGGTCTTCCAGAATCCCGCCGGTTCGGATGTCGCGGCTCTGGGCGATTTCATCCAGGCGGATCCGGAGTCCGCACAGCCGGACTCTCCGCAGCCGGATGCTCCGCAGCCGGATGCTCCGCAGCCGGACCGGTTTGCTCCGGATTCGGACGTGACCTCTGCCTCTGTTCCGGAGGCTGCCCCCGATGTCTCCACAGCTTCCGACGTCTCTGCCGTCCCCGCCGCTTCTGCTCCCGCTTCCGCCGCCCCGAAGGTCCCGGAGCCTACAACGTGAGCATCAGCAACACCTGAATGACGATCACGCGCAGGAACATGCAGACGGGATAGACCGTGGCGTAGGAGACCGAGGGATTGTCGCCTTCGATGGTGTCGTTGGCGTAGTTGAGGGCCATGGGGTTGGCCATGCTGCCGCAGAGCAGTCCCGAGACGGATCCGAAATCGACCTTCTGGACCCGGAGCGCGAACAGCCCGACCAGCACCACCGGTACGAACGTCAGGAAGAGTCCGGCCGCGAGCCACAGCACCCCTTCGGGCCGCATGACCGTCTCGAAGAAGTGCTGCCCGGCGTCGAGCCCCAGACAGGCGAGGTACATCGAGAGCCCCAGGGCGCGCAGCATGAGGTTGGCGCTCTGCGTCGTGTAGGTGATCATGTGCAGGCGGGGTCCGAACGTGCCGATCAGGATGCCGACGATGATCGGACCTCCGGCAAGCCCCAGTTTGACGGGGATCGAGATGCCCGGAATCGACACCGGGATGCTTCCGAGCGTAAGCCCGAGGATCAGCCCGATGAAGACCGAGATGAGGTTGGGTTCGTTGAGGCTCTTCACGGCGTTGCCGAGGATCTTCTCCACGTTGCGGATCGCCTGGGCCTCGCCCACGACGGTCAGTCGGTCGCCCAGCTGCAACCGCAGGTCGGGCGTGGCGAGCAGCTGTACGCCCGAACGGTAGACGCGGCTGATGTTGATGCCGTAGTTGTTGCGCAGGCGCAGCTGTGCGAGTTTCTTGCCGTTGATTTCGGGCCGCGTGACGAGGATGCGCTGCGAGATGAGCTGGCTGTCGACGGCGTTCCAGTCGATGTTCTCCTTGTTCCAGTCCTTCTGCTCCTGTTCGCCGAAGATCATCCCGAGGGCTTCGGCTTCGCCGGGGGTGGTGATCACCAGGATGACGTCGTCCTGTTGGAGGGTCTTGTCCGACGTGGGGATCGAGACCCGCCCGTCGCGCCAGACGCGCGAGATGACGAAGCGGTGGTGGCTCTGCACGGCGATGTCGTGGACGCTCCGGCCGAAGAGCGCGGGGTTGGTGATGTGGTAACTGGCGATGAAGACGTTCTTGCGGTGTTCTGCATCGGGCCCCGGCAGGTCCGCGGGGCGGACGAAGAAGCGGCGCAGGAAGGCGATGGCCAGAATCACCCCCACGACGCCCAGCGGATAGGTGACGGCACAGCTCAACGCCGCGCCGCTGTCATCGAGTCCCAACTGTTTGAGCACCTGCTGTGCGGCTCCCAGCGCCGGGGTGTTGGTCGTTGCGCCGCACAGGATGCCCGACATGTCGGGCATCGCGATGCCGAGCAGGCAGCTCATGCCGGCGGCTGCGGCCGTACCGAGGAGCACGAGCCCGATGGCCGGGGAGAGGAGCCGCAACCCGTCGGAGCGCATCGAACTGAAAAAGCCCGGTCCGACCTGCAAACCGAGGGCATAGACGAAGATGATGAGTCCGAAACTCTCGGCGTAGGTCAGCATCGCCGGGTCGAGTTTGAGTCCGAAGTGCCCGGCGAGAATTCCCGCGAAGAAGATGAAGGCCGTGCCGAGGGAGATTCCGAAGAGGCGGATCTTCCCCAGACCGATTCCGATTGCGGAGATCAGCGATATCACCACGACGGCTTGCAGGGCCGAGGGTTCGAGGAGCAGGTCTTTGAGCCATTCCATCGTTGGGGCGGTTGAAAACGCTGCAAAAGTAGGTCAAATTTTCCGGATTACAGCCTTTTTCGGCCGAAAAGTGTCGGTTCCGAGCAACAGCTTCCGCAGCGCGTCGACATCCGCGGCGAAATGGCCGGGCCGTGCGGCTTCCAGTTCGCCGGGTGCGGCGTATCCCCAGCCCACGGCCACCGAGTCGAGTCCCGTGGCGGCGGCACCTTCGATATCGTAGCGGCGGTCGCCGATCATCACCGCCTCCTCCGGGGCGATTCCCAGTTGTGCGAGGGCATGGCGGATCACTTCGGTCTTGGTGGTGCGTGCGCCGTCGAGCGCACTTCCGGCGATGAGGCGGAAGTGGCGGGCGATGTCGAAATGTTCGGCGATCCGCCGGGCGAAGGGCTCGGGTTTCGACGTCGCCATGACGTTCGCGCACCCCGCGGCCGCCGTGTCGGCCAGCAGCTCCGGAATCCCGGGGTAGAGTTCGTTCTCGAAGATCCCCTTCGGGACGAAGTATTCACGCATCTTGGCGATGGCCGCGGCCGTATCGGCGTCGTCCATGCCGTAGCGTTCGCGGAACGAGTCGGCCAGCGGCGGCCCGATGAAGGGGCAGAGTTCGCGGCGGTCCGCCACTTCGATGCCGAAGTGGCGCAGGGCGTACTCCACCGAGCGGGTGATTCCCTCCATGGGGTCGGTCAGCGTGCCGTCGAGGTCGAAGAAGAGGTATTTGCGGAGCATGGCCATGCGGGGGTTCGGGTTTCTGTCGGCAAAGATAGGCAAAAAGCCCGGTTTCCACAGCAGAAAACCGGGCTTTTCGTGATGTGAGCGGCGGGTTGGGGCGGTTGCGGATGCCCAAGAGCTCCCTGTGGCCCCTCCTTGCGACTCCTCCCTGCGGCCCCTCCCTGCGACTCCTCCTTGCGACTCCTCCCTGCGGCCCCTCCCTGCGACTCCTCCTTGCGGCCCCTCTCTGCGACTCCTCCTTGCGGCCCCCCCCTCGGATCACCCCTTCATGCGCAGGAACGAATAGCCGTAGCGTTCGGCGGCGGCGCGTTCCAGCTCTTCGCGGACCGACGGGTGGGCGATCGAGATCAGCGCCCGGGCCCGTTCGGCGAGGTTCTTGCCCCGCAGGTGCGCCACGCCGTACTCCGTGACGACATGCTGGATCATGTGGCGCGTCGTGACGACACCGGCTCCGGGTGTCAGCAGCGCCTTGATCTTCGACTCGCCCTTCGGGGTCATCGACGGTATGGCGATGAAGGTCTTGCCCCCCTCGGAGAGCGACCCTCCGTACATGAAGTCGTGCTGGCCTCCGACACCCGAGATGATGCGCTCGCCGACCGAATCGGCGCACACCTGACCCGTGAGGTCGACCTCCACGGCCGAGTTGATGGCCATGACCTTCGGGTTCCGGCGGATGCGGAACGGGTCGTTGGTCCACGCCACGTCCTTCATCACCAGATCCTTGCGGTAGTCCATGTAGTCGTACAGCCGGCGCGAACCGAGGGCCAGCGAGGCCACCGAGACGCCGGGCATGACGACCTTCTGCGAGTTGTCGATCACGCCGCTCTCCAACAGCGGCAGTACGCCGTCGGTCATCGCTTCGGTATGGAGACCGAGGTGCTTGTGGTCTTTCAGCGCCCCGAGCACGGCGTTCGGGATTCCGCCGACGCCGATCTGCAACGTCGCACCGTCGGGGATCAGCTCGGCGATGGCCTGCCCGATGCGGAGTTCGGTTTCGGTCGGCACGGCCGTCGGGACCTCCACCAGCGGGGAGTCGACCTCCACGGCCGCTGCGAAGCGCGACGAGTGGATGACGGCATCCCCATAGGAGAAGGGCATGGCACGGTTGACCTGCGCAATGACGGTCCGGGCGCACTCCACGGCCGAGACCGCGAGGTCGGCCGAGACGCCGAACGAACAGTAGCCCTCGGCATCCGGAGGCGAGACGTTGACCAGCGCCACGTCGAGCGGAAGGGTACCGTCGCGGAACAGCCCCGGGATCTCGCCCAGAAAGGCCGGGATCGACTGCCCGTATCCGTCGGCCAGCCAGCGGCGGATGTTGTTGGCTACGAAAAGACTGTTCACAAGGAACGACTCCCGGAATTCGGGGCGGCAGTAGGGGGCCTCGTGCGCCCCCACGGCAAAGGCCGAATAGACCTTCACGCCCCGCAGCTCTCCGCCGCGGTCGGCCAGCGCCGCAACGAGCACTTCGGGAATCGACGTGCTGCCCTGGATGTAGATGCTGTCGTTCGAACGGATGAGTTTTACCGCCTCCGCGGCCGTGGTGTATCGCATGACTCTATTTTAGGGGGTGGTTTTCGGCAAAGGCTTCGAGGCGCCGGTCGAGCAGCTCGAACTGCTCCGGACGGTTCATCTGCGAGACGCAGACCCGGATGCCGTGCTGTCGGCTTCCCGTCGAGGAGAGCGAGATGGCGCAGACGCCGCACAGCAGCAGTTCGCTCAACAGTTCGGAACTGGTCATCGCTCCGTAGCCGATCGTGTAGAAGAATCCGTCGCCGATCTGCTCGTCGCGGTCCTTGTCGTAGACGATGCGGAATCCGTGGCGGAGGAAGGTCTCCTTGGTCAGCCGCGCCCGGCGTGCGTATTCGGCGGTTTCGCCCACGAAGTCGAGCCGTCCGTCGGCCGCCGCGCGGAACATCGCCGCCAGGGCGTGCTGCGCCGAGTGGCTCGTGCCCGAGGAGGCCGCATAGAGGAAGACCAGCACGTAGGCGTCGCCCAGATGCCCGATGCCGTAGCGTTCGCGCAGCGCTGCATATTCGCGGTGGAACAGCGCGTCGGAGATCGCCGCCACGGCGATCCGCTGTCCGGCGTAGCTGAAAATCTTCGAGCCCGAGATCAGCAGGATCCAGTTCTTCGTGTAGCGGGCCACGGTGGCCTGGTAGGGAGCCTCGAAGGGGCGCCCGAGCGGTTTGCGGAAGTCCATGCAGAGGTAGGCCAGATCCTCGATGACGATGGCGTCGTAGCGTGTGGCCAGTTCGCCGATCGTGCGCAGCTCCTCTTCGGTGAGGCAGACCCACGACGGGTTGTTCGGGTTCGAGTAGACGATCGCCGCCACGTCGCCCTGCGCGAGGTAGCTTTCGAGCTTCGGCCCCAGCTTTTCGCCCCGGTAGTCGTAGATGTCGAACGAATCGCCCGGAATGCCGAGGATGCGCACCTGGCTCCGCTGCACGGGAAAGCCGGGGTCGATGAAGAGGATCTTCCGCTTCCGGGGATCGAGCTGCGAACAGAGCAGGAAGGTCGTGAAACTCCCCTGCATCGACCCGACGGTCGGGATGCAGCCCCGGGGATCGATCTCCACATCGAGGTAGGCCCGGATAAAGCGTGCGGCCTGCTCTTTCAGCTCCGGCAGTCCGTACATGTTGGGATACTGCGAGGCGACGCCGTTGGCCAGCGCCCGGCATTCGGCCTCGACGCCCACCTGCGCGGGCGGAAGCCCCGGAACGCCCATCTCCAAATGGAGGAACTCCTCGCCCGTCGCTCGTTCCATGATGCGGGCGATGTCGCCCGACTGGCGGATCGTCGCCCGGGCGATGTCCGCGATGTCCGTCTGCTCCAATGCGGCGTGCAGATAGGAACGGTCGTAGGGCGCTTTCATCGTGCGGTCTGTTTTCGTGCGGTTTCGTATCCCGCGCGGAAGGCGGCGAGATTCGCCTCGACGATCGCCTCGCCCTTGCGGGCGAAGATGTCGCGGATGCCGGCTTCGAGCCGTCCGGCGTCGATGCCCAGCAGCGGTGCGGCGGCTCCCAGCAGGGCCATGTTGGCCGAACGCGGCGATCCCGCCTCGCGGGCCAGGGCGTCGGCATCGAGCGTGACGACCTGCGGCAGCGCCTTCAATTCGGCTTGCAGCGCCGCCTCGTCCGGGTAGTTCGGAATGTTGACCACCGGCACGGTGTTGGTCACGACCCACCCTTCGGCCGCGAGCCACGGCAGGTAGCGCAGCGACTCCATCGGTTCGAGCGAGATGATCAGGTCGGCGGCGCCCCGCGGAATGAGGTCCGAACGGATCTCCGACGAGGAGATCCGCAGGTGCGACTGCACGTCGCCGCCGCGCTGGCTCATCCCGTGGACTTCGGCCTGCTTGATCTGCAACCCTTCGGCAAGGGCCGCACGGCCTATTACGGTGGCGATCGAGAGGATTCCCTGTCCTCCCACGCCCGAGAGTATGATGTCTTTTTTCATGGCGTTTGCGGATTTATCTGTTTTTGGCGGCAGCATGGCGTTTGGCCGTCTGGATGCACTCGCGGCGCGGGATGATGACCGAAACACCGTGGTAGGCGATCTCCTCGCGCAGGATCTGCTTCATCTCCTCGCGGTTCTTCGGCAGCGGCACCACCACGCGGATGTGGGCCGGATCGACGCCGATTCCGGCGCAGATCTGTTCCAGACGCCCCGTCCCGGCCGAATCCTGCCCGCCGGTCATGCCCGTGGTGAGGTTGTCGGAGATCACCACCGTGATGTCGGCCCCTTCGTTGACGGCGTCCAGCAGCCCCGTCATGCCGGAGTGCGTGAAGGTCGAGTCGCCGATCACGGCCACCGAGGGGTGCTGCCCGGCGTGTGCCGCGCCGATGGCCATCGTGATCGAGGCCCCCATGTCGACACAGGTGTCGATGGCGTGGAACGGCGCCAGCCACCCCAGCGTGTAGCAGCCGATGTCGCTGAACACCTTGCCGGCGGGGAATTCACGCACCACTTCGGTCAGAGCCGTGTACATGTCGCGGTGTCCGCACCCCTGGCAGAGGGCGGGCGGACGCGGTACGACGGTCTGGCTGGCGGCGTGTGCCCGGTGCGGGGCGAGTCCCAGCGCGGCCCGTACGCTGTCGGGGGTCAGCTCCCCGGTGCGGGGCAGTTCGCCGGTCAGGCGTCCCCGGATCTTCTGTGCCGCGGGCAGCACGCCCCGCAGCGCCTGCTCGACGAGCGGCTGCCCCTCCTCGATGACCAGCAGCTCCTGACACTCCGCGGCCAGGTGGCGGACAAGCCGTCGCGGCAGCGGGTATTGCGAGACTTTCAGCACCGGACAGGGACAGCCCTCCGGATAGTTCTCCATCAGATAGTTGTAGGCGATTCCGCAGGCAAGGATGCCGAGCCGCTTGTCGGGACCCTCCGTATAGCGGTTGAACGCGCTCTCGACGGCCGCCTCCTCCATCCGGGCGTAGTCGTCGATCAGGGCCGTGTAGCGCACGCGCGAGTTTCCCGGCATGAGGACCCACTGGCGCGGGTTTTCCGGGTAGTCCAGCGGATTCTCCGGCCGCGGCTCCGCGATCTCGACGGCGGCCCGCGAGTGGGCCATGCGGGTCGTCAGACGCATCAGTACGGGAATCCGGAACCGCTCCGAGTGGTCGAAGGCCGCACGCACCATGTCGTAAGCCTCCTGCTGGGTCGAAGGTTCGAAGACCGGAATGAAGGCGAACGCTCCGTAGAAGCGCGAATCCTGCTCGTTCTGCGACGAGTGCATCGAAGGATCGTCGGCCACGACGACGACCAGGCCTCCGTTTGCTCCGGTCATCCCGGAGTTGACGAAGGCGTCGGCGGCGACGTTCAGTCCGACGTGTTTCATGCAGACCATGGCGCGTTTGCCGACATACGACATGCCGAGCGCCTCCTCCATGGCTGTTTTTTCGTTTGCCGACCATGCACGGTGAACGCCGCGTTCGGCAGCCAGCGGATGGTTCTGAATGTATTCGGTGATTTCGGTGGACGGCGTTCCCGGGTAGGCGAAGACGCCCGACAGTCCCGCATGGAGGGCCCCCAGCGCGAGGGCTTCGTCTCCGAGTAAGAGTTCTCGTTTTGCCATAGCTTGCAGGTTGTTTCGGATTTTCAGACATGGGGAAAGGCAGGTGCCGTGCGTGTTCGATGGAGCCGGGCCGTATCCCATATCCGCATTTTACGCAAATATAACGATTTTTGATAAAACGGCAACATTTCCCGACGAATTATTAGATATACTGTATGAATTCGGAAAAATTTTCTCATAAAGGTCGAATTTGATTAAAAATGTAAATATGTATGGATGAGGGGCGCCCGGAGGGGACGGGTCCGGCCGTCGAAAAGGGCAGTTGATAATTTTGGTTTGATTGGTTTTTTTACGACCTTTGCAGGGCAATCCGAAAATTGACTCTTTTTTCATGAATCACTCGCCCAACATCAAACAGGTAGAGACCGTTCTCAAATATATCAAGGATCAGCTCTATTCGGGGCGTCTCCAACCCGGAGAGCGTCTTCCGGCCGAACGGCGTCTGGCCGAGAAGCTCGGCGTGGGGCGTGCGCATGTGCGTGCGGCGTTCCAGAAGCTCGAATTCTACGGCATCGTGCAGACCTTCCCGCAGAGCGGTACGGTCGTCGCACAGGAGAAGATGCAGGTCCTCGAACGCATGATCACCGACGCCTTGCAGATCGAACAGTATGACTTCGCATCGTTGGTGTACGTGCGGGTGCTGCTCGAAATCGAGGCCGTGAAGCTCTGTGCCCGGAACCGGACGCTCGAGGATCTGGCGGCCATCGAGGAGGCCTTGAAGGAGTGCGAGGAGAAGTTCTATACCGACGAGCGGGTTTCGAAGGACTTCGCCTACCACCAGGCGCTGGCCCGCGGGGCGCACAACCCGGTGATCGCATCGCTGCTGCTGGTCATCACGCCCGACGTGCTGCGTTACTACCAGCGTTACCGCGTCTGCTCGGTTCCTTCGGAGGAGGTTTGCTTCGAGCACCGGGAGTTGCTGCGCTGCGTGCGCGAGCAGGACGAGGAGGGTGCTGCCGAGATGCTGCGGCGGCATCTGAAATCGCTGCGTGAGTTTGCGGTGACGAACAACGACGAAAACCATTTTCTCGAATAGCCGGGGCCGGAACCCGGAAGAAATCCGGATCCGTGCGCACGGAAAGGACCTCTGAAACCGGTGCCCGGAGATGGAACAGACCGTAAAAATGAAGCGTATCCTTGCCTGGATACGCTTCATTTTTTATCGCTGCGACGGTCCGGATACCTCTTCCGTCCCTCTTCCGCCGTGTGCCGTTACTCAGCCTCGACCCATTCGCGCAGCGGGGTCGGCAATTCGATCGCACGGCAATCCAGCGATCCGAGCAGGCGGTGGCCCTGCGGCGTTATGGAGTAGTAGATCTGCCTGCGGTCCTTGCAACACATTTCACGCTCGACCAGTCCCTTCGATTCGACGGTGCGGAGCACCTTCGACATGTTCGAGGGTGTCAGCCCGAGCGTCTCGCCCAACTCGCCCGGACACATCCGTTCCCTCTTCGAGAGGCTGCACAGGGTCATTCCTTCATTCAGCGTGATGCCGTAATGTGCCTCGAAATCGGCCTCGAAACGCATCACAGCCCGTTGCAGGTCGCGGATTCTGCATAGTTTATCCATGCTGTTCGGCTTTGTATACGGCCTGTCTGCCGCAGTGTTCCATACATTGGCCGCATTCGATGCAGAGTTCGGGATCGATCTTCGGCAGCGAGAATCCCTCCTGCGAAATGGCCTCCACGGGACAGATCGCAATCAGCGGGCAGCGGTGACTCTGCGGGCAGCGGCCCGGGTCGATCGTGAGTGCCATTACTTGCCGAGCATTACTTCGTCGATGGCCTTTTTGAGCATGGCTTTGGGCAGGGCGCCCTGTGCCATCTGCGGTTTGCCCTCCATCGGGATGAAGAGCAGCGTCGGGATCGAGCGGATGCCGAATGCCGCGGCCAGTTCCTGCTCCTCTTCGGTATTGATCTTGTAGATGTGGATCTGATCGCCGTATTCGGCGGCCAGCTCTTCCAGAACAGGGGCCAGTGCCTTGCAGGGCCCGCACCATGAGGCGTAGAAGTCGATCAGGGCGGGCTTGTCGCCCAGGTATTTCCACTCCGTAGGATTCGTTTCGTAATCGGCGACCTTTTTCAGAAAGTCGGCCTTGGTCAATGCGATCGTGTTCATCTTTTTTGATTTTTGTTCGTTTTGTTTTTCCGTTTTGTTGTTGTTCTGGGCGCATCCGGTTGCGAAGAGCGAGAGCGCACAAAGCATGGAGAGCAGTTTTTTCATCTTTTTTCTTGCGGTTGTCTGTTCATAACGATGCAAAGGTAAAAAGTATTTTCCAATAAAACAAATTTCCAATGGAAAATATTTTTGATTGGAATTGTCCGGCCCGGAAACGGGCGTGCGGGGCGGACTTGGGAGAAGGGGATGCGGTCGAAAATGGGACCGGCGGAAATGCGGGCCGGAAATGGGATCGTGCGGCAATGCGGGCCGGAAATGGGATCGTGCGACAATGCAGGCTGGAATGGGACCGTGCGGCAATGCAGGCCGGAAATAGGACCGGCGGAAGTGCGGGCCGGAAATGGGGGGCAGGGCGAAAATCTCCGGCTGAAACCGGGCGACCGCGGGGTGCGAATGAGGCCCCGGATTGCCGGGGCCTCTTGGATGACTGGTCTTTGAAGGGGGCCTGCCGGACGGATTCCTGACCTCGGAACCGCTCCTGCGTAAGGCCCGATGCGGGTGCCGCCTATTCGAGATAGATCATGACGTTGCCGCTGATCTGCTGCAACGAGATTTCGCAGAGTTTCGTGTTGTATTGCGCCGTGAGGATACGCTCCTCGGCATCCAGCAGGCTCTTCTGCGCCTCGCGCATCTCGATGCCCGGCAGGTCGCCCAGCCGATAGCGTTCCATGGCGATTTCGTAGTTCTCGCGTGCCGCCACAAGGTTCTCCTTTTCCAGCACGATCACTTCCAGATTGTTGCGGTAGGCCTGCCAGAAGTTCGACAGATCGGCCCGCAGCGACTGCTCCAACTGCTGGCGGGTCAGCTCCGCATTCTCGATGCTGATCCGGGCGTTGCGCTGTTCGCGCCGGCGGTTCCCGTCGAAGAGCGTGAAACCCACCGATACCCCGGCATTCAGCCCGAGCGTTCCGCGCGAGCGGTTCGTCCCCGTTCCGTAGTGGTTGTAGGCGTATCCGTAGCCGGTCGAGAGGTTCACATAGGGGTAGTTGCGCGCCTGGATGATTTTCAGATCGAGTTCGGCGATCGAGGTATCGTGCCCGGCCAACAGCAGCGAGGCGTTGGTGGCCAGCGTCCGTTCCAGCAGACGGTCCCAGTCGAGGGCGGCATTGACCCGGATCGCCGAGTCCTGAATGGCGATCTGCCGGTTGAGGTTTTCGTTGGCCAGCAGCTCGTTGATGCGGATGCGCGAGGCCGTGACGACCTCTTGCTGCGACATGTACTGCGAGCTGTCGGCGTTGAAGTCCACGCGGGCTTGCAGGAGGTCGAGGCGTGAGAAGTTGCCGACGCGGAAGCGCTCCTCGGTGATGCGGAGCCGTTCGCGCGAGAGCGCCACGGCATAGCGGAAGTTCTGCAACCGCAGCGTCTGCTGGATGTAGTTGTAGTATTCGGCCGTCAGGCTGGCCATGAAATCCTCGATGGTGATGCGGGTTTGCAGGGCGCCCATCTCCTGCAACTCCTTCAACCGGCGGTAGTTGGTCCGGATGCGGAATCCGTCGAAGAGCGTCCAGTTCACGGCGACGCCCACGCTGGCTGTCTGGTCGTAGACGTTCGTTTCGGAGGTCTCGCCGCCGTCGCGGAGCGTCGTCGAACGGGTGTTGTCCCACGTTCCGGTGTATCCGGCCGAGAGGTCCGCCGTCGGGAGCATGCCGGCATTGGCCGCCGTGGCGTTGTTGTCGCTGATGCGCTCGTCGTTGCGGACGATGCGCACGTCGTAGTTGCGTTCGAGCCCGATTTCCAGACACCGCCGCAGCGTCAGCGGTTCGCTCTCGGCGTACGCTCCGGAAGCGGCGGCACCCTGTGCCGGGAGTTCCTGTGCCGGAGCCGTCAGGCAGGCTCCCAGCAATCCGAACGTCAGAATGATGCGTTTCATGCCTGTTTCTTTTTCGATTTGCGGATCCGGTCCGTCGAGACATAGCTGTAAATGGCCGGGACGATGTAGAGCGTCAGCAGCGTCGAGACCACCATGCCGCCCACGACCGCCACACCCATGGCGATCCGTCCGTTGGCGCCCTCGCCCGTGGCGACGGCCAGCGGCAGCATGCCCAGCACGGTCGAGGCGCTGGTCATCAGGATCGGTCGCAGACGCTGCTGCGCGGCCTCTTCGATGGCGTGCAGCTTGTCGATGCCGGCCTCCTGCTTCTGGTTGGCGAACTCGACGATCAGAATACCGTTCTTGGCCACCAGGCCGATGAGCATGATGATGCCGATCTGGCTGAATATGTTCATCGTCTGGTCGGTGTTCCACATGAAGACCAGCGCTCCGGCAATGGCCAGCGGCACGGTGAGCATGATGACCAGCGGGTCCTTGAAACTCTCGAACTGCGCCGCGAGGATCAGGTAGATGAGCGCGATGGCCAGGATGAAGGCGAACATCAGGCTCGACGAACTCTCGCGGAACTCCTTCGAATCGCCGGCCAGCGCCGTGCGGAAGTCGTCGCCGAGCGTCTCGGCGGCGATGCGGTCCATTTCGTCGAGCCCCTGCCCGATGGTCCGGCCTTTGGCCAGTCCGGCCGAGACCGTGGCCGAGAGGAAGCGGTTGTAATGGTAGAGCTGCGGCGGCGCGACGTTCTCGACCAGCGAGATGAGGTTGTCCAGCTGGATCATCTCGCCCTTGTCGCTGCGCACGTAGATCGAACGCAGGTCGGAGGGTTTGTTGCGCTGCTGGCGGTTGATCTCGGCCAGGATCTCATACTGCTTGCCGTTCATGTAGAAGTAGCCGAGGCGCTGGCCGCTCAATCCGTACTGGAGGGTCTGGGCGATGTTGCGCGTCGAGACACCCAGCAGGTTGGCCTTGTCGCGGTTGACCTCGATGCGCACTTCGGGTTTGCTGAATTTCAGATCCACGTCGGCCATCTGGAACACGTCGCTTTCGTAGACCCTGCGCATGAATTCGGGCAGCACCTCCTGCAAGCGTTCGAGCGAGGTGGCTTGCAGCACATACTGTACGGGCATGTTGCTGCGGCGGCCTCCGAAGGTGCTCTGCTGCTGGACGAAGGCGCGGGCCCGGGTCTTCGTCCGCACGGCGGCCGAGATCTCCTCGGCGATCTCCATCTGCGAGCGTTTGCGGGTGGCGATGTCCGAGAGCGAGATGCGGACGTTTCCCGAACCGCTCGATACGCGGGCCATGACCGATTCGGCCTCGGGAACGAGCGAGTCGACCAGCCGGTTGATCTCCTCGGTGTAGTCGCGGATGTATTCGTAGGTGGCTCCTTCGGATCCGCGGGTGTTGACCGAGATCTGCGACCGGTCCTCCAACGGCGCCATTTCGGCCGGGATGGTGCTCCACAGCCACCCGATCAGGGCGAGCGTCAGCGCCACGATCGGCAGCGCCAGCCAGCGACGGCGCAGGAACGAGGCGAGCGTCGTGCTGTAAAAGCGGTTGAGCCACTCGAAGAAGGGTTCGGTCCTGACATAGAACCAGTTCTTCTTCTCCTGCCGTACGAGGAGTTTGGTGGCCAGCATCGGGGTGATGGTCAGAGCGGCGAAGGTCGAGATGACGACGGCGCCGGAGATCACCATGCTGAATTCGCGGAAGAGACGTCCGGTCATACCCTCCATGAAGACGATCGGGAAGAAGACGGCGATCAGCGTCACGGAGGTCGAGATCACGGCGAAGAAGATCTCCTTGGCGCCCTCGATGCCGGCGTCGAGCGGCGTCATGCCGCGTTCGATGCGGATGTAGATGTTCTCGGTCATGACGATGGCGTCGTCGACGACCAGTCCCACGGAGAGCACGACGGCCAGCATCGAGAGGACGTTGATCGAGAACCCGGCGACGTACATGATGAAGAACGTACCGATGAGCGAGACCGGGATCACGATGCAGGGGATGAGCGTCACGCGCCAGTTGCGCAGGAAGAGGAAGATGATGATGATCACCAGCACGAAGGCCTCGTAGACGGTCTGCTTCACCTCGTTGATCGACGCGCGGATGAAGCGCGTGTTGTCGAAGCCGTAGGAGGTCACGACGTCGTCCGGGAGGTCCTTCTTCATGGTCTCCATGCGCTGGTAGACGGCGTTGGCGATCTCGATGTGGTTGGCGCCCGGCTGCGGGACGACCACGACGCCCACCATCGGAATGCCGTTCATCTTCATGTAGCTGCGCGTGTCCTGCGGTCCGAGTTCGGCGCGCCCGACGTCGCTCAAACGGATGATGCGGTCGTCCTCCTCGCGGACCACCAGGTCGTTGAACTCCTGCGTGGTGTGCATGAGCCCGAGCGTGCGGATCGTCAGTTCGGTGGTGTTTCCCTCGATGCTGCCCGAGGGAAGCTCGACGTTCTCGCGGTCGAGGGCGTCCTTGATGTCCGAGGGGGTGATGCCGTATCCGGCCATCTTCGCCGGGTCGAGCCACAGCCGCATCGAGTAGCGCTTCTCGCCCCAGATCTGCACGCCGCTGACGTCGCTGATCGTCTGCAACTGCTCCTTGACCGTGAGGTCGGCGATCTCGCTCAATTCGAGCAGCGAACGCTTGTCACTCTGGATCGTGACCATCAGGATCGGCGTGGCGTCGGCGTCGGCCTTCGTGACGGTTGGCGGGTCGCAGTCCCGCGGCAGGTAGCGCTGGGCGCGCGAGACCTTGTCGCGCACGTCGTTGGCGGCGGTTTCGAGGTCGGTGGAGAGTTCGAACTCCACGGTGATGCGGCTCTGTCCCTGCTGGCTGGTGCTCGACAGCGAGCGGATGCCCGGAATGCCGTTGATGTTCTGTTCGAGGGGTTCGGTGATCTGGTTCTCGATCACGTCGGCATTGGCTCCCGGGTAGGAGCACTGCACGGAGATGATCGGGTTGTCGACGCTCGGGTATTCGCGCACGCCGAGCGAGCTGTATCCGATGAAGCCGAACAGGAGGATGATGATCGTCATCACGGAGGCCAGCACGGGCCGTCGGATGCTGAGTTCGGAGATGTTCATGCGGCGGCGTTTTTAGGCGGGGTTGTCGAGGTTGTCGAGTCGGACGGGAAGCCCCTCGCGCAGTTGGAGCGTTCCGGAAGTGATGAGCGTGTCGCCGACGTTGAGTCCGTTGATGATCTGGATGCTCGATTCGGTGCGCAGTCCGGTGGTTACCTCGACGGCATGGGCCTTTCCGTTGCGGTAGAGGAAGACCTTGTCGATGCCCATTTCGGGGACGATGGCTTCGGTGGGTACGGCGATGGCGTCGGGGATCTCGTGCATGCGGATCTCGACGGTGGCGAAGCGTCCGGGGAGCAGCCGTCCCCGGGCATTCGGGTAGCGGGCGCGCACGGCCAGCGTGCGGGTCGTGACGTCGACCTGCGATTCGGTGGCGTAGACCGTGGCCTCGAAGCGCTCCTGGCGTCCTTCGATGGTGAACGAGAGGCGGGTGCCGGGTCCGATCTGGCTGGCGTAGCGTTCCGGAACGAAGAAGTCGATCTTCAACGGCGAGATTTTCGTCAGCTTGGCCACGACGACCGACGGCGAGGCGTAGGCGCCTTCGCTGACGTTGCGCAGACCGATGATTCCGTCGAACGGCGCGCGGAGTTCGGTCAGGGCGATATTGGATTTCACGATGTCGATGTCGGCGTTGAGCATGGCCAGTTCGGTACGGGCCTGTTCGTAGGCCTCCTGGCTGACGGCATCCTTTTCCAGAAGGGCACTCTGGCGGTAGACGCGGTCTTCGGCGAGTTTGAGCTGGGCTTCGTAACGCGAGAGCTGGGCCAGCAGCGGCTTGTCGTTCACTTTGGCCAGCAGTTCGCCCTTGCGCACGGTGGCGCCCTCCTGGAAGTTGATGGCCACGATCTTGCCCGACGTCTCGAACGAGAGGTCGACCTCCTCGTCGGGGAGCAGGTTGCCCACGGTGGTGATTCCGTCGGTCAGGGGCTGGGTGCGGATGACGGTACCGTTGACGTTGAGGATGTTTTTGGCGCGCGGCGAAGGGGTTCGTCCGGCGTCGTCTTCGGGGACCGCGCGGGAGCCGTAGTAGTTATAGATGCCGAGGGCCGCACAGAAAACAGCCAGGATGACGGCCGTGATGATCCATTTCTTCTTTTTGTTCATTGCAAAGGAGGTTGGAGATTGATGACAAAGATACGATTTTGTACCGGAAAACCGAATAAAGTTTTTTGTTTTTCTGCGTTTGCGGCCGGGTTTGCGGCACGTCGGGAGGCTTCCGGAGGGCTTCGCGGGGCGTTCGGGCGGGATTTTTGTTTTTTAATAATTTAAATTAAGAGCCTTTTTATTATATTTGCGGAACAAGGAGTGCGGTTCGGCCGGGCCCTGATCCGGAGACGGGTTTTCCGGGGTTCCGACGTCCGCTTTTTCGGTATGCCGCCTTCGGCTGCGGAGGCTCCGGAAGCGAAACCCTAACTTTAAATAATTGATAAAACAACCGATGAAACTGCGAACCCTTACCACCGGCCTGCTGCTGCTCTGCGGGAGCGGAGCCTTCGCGCAGGGCGATGCCTGGCGCGATCCGCAGGTCAATGCGATCAACCGCCTGCCGATGCGGGCCTCGTTCTTCGCCTACGAGAACGGGGAGATGGCCCTCCGGGGCGAAAAGAGCGCCTCGGAGCGCTTCCTGTCGCTCAACGGCGACTGGAAATTTGCCTGGGCGAAAGACGCCGACGAGCGTCCGACGGACTTCTACCGTATGGATTACAACGACGGACATTGGGCGACGATGCCCGTACCGGGACTCTGGGAGGTGAACGGATACGGCGACCCGCTGTATGTGAACATCGGCTATGCGTGGCGCGAGCAGTTCCCGAACAATCCGCCCGAAGTGCCCGTCGAGAACAACCACGTAGGTTCGTACCGCCGCGAGATCGAGATTCCCGCTTCGTGGAAGGGACGTCAGATCATCGCCCATTTCGGGTCGGTGACGTCGAACATCTCGCTGTGGGTCAACGGCTCGTTCGTGGGGTACAGCGAGGACAGCAAGCTCGAAGCCGAGTTCGACATCACGCGTTACGTCCGGCCGGGGCGCAATCTCATCGCCTTCCAGGTCTTCCGCTGGTGCGACGGTTCGTATCTCGAAGATCAGGATTTCTGGCGGTTGAGCGGTGTGGGCCGCGACTGCTACCTCTATTCGCGCGAACGGGCGCATATCGCCGACGTGCGTTGCACGGCGTCGTTGGAGGATGGCTTCACGCGCGGCGTGCTGCGTGCCGACCTCACCTTCCCGACAGCCGCCCGGGGCGCCGAAATCCTCCTGACGCTCACGGCGCCCGACGGGAGCGTCGTGGCCGGAGAGACGCGCCGGATCTCCGGAACGCAGGAGCAGGTGACCCTCGGGGTGGAGCATCCGAAGGCGTGGACAGCCGAGACGCCCGATCTGTACCGGCTTGCGCTGTCGTTGCGCTCGGCGGGGCGCGAGGTGGAGGCCGTGCACGTGCGGGTGGGCTTCCGCAACGTGGAGATCCGCGGTGGACAGCTGCTGGTCAACGGACAGCCGGTGCTGTTCAAGGGCGTGAACCGCCACGAGATGGATCCGGGAACGGGTTACTACGTGACCGAGGAGCGGATGTTGCAGGACATCCGGTTGATGAAGCAGGCCAACGTGAACGCCGTGCGGACGTGCCACTATCCCGACGACAGCCGCTGGTACGAACTCTGCGATGAGTACGGATTCTACGTTGTGGCGGAGGCCAACATCGAGTCGCACGGCATGGGCTACGGGGAGAAGACGCTGGCGCGCAACCCGATCTACGACAAGGCGCATCTGGAACGCAACCGGCGCAACGTCCTGCGGAACTTCAACCATCCGTCGGTGATCGTCTGGTCGCTGGGCAACGAGGCGGGCGACGGCGGGAACTTCACGGCCTGCTACCGGTGGATCAAGTCGTTCGACACGACGCGTCCGGTGCAGTACGAGCGTGCCGAGGGCGGCGACAATACGGACGTCATGTGCCCGATGTACTGGGATTACGACCGTTGCGAGAAGTATGTGACGAACAATCCCCGCAAGCCGCTGATTCAGTGCGAATACGCTCACGCGATGGGCAATTCGGAGGGCGGCTTCAAGGAGTATTGGGACCTGATCCGCAAATATCCGTCGTACCAGGGCGGATTCATCTGGGATTTCGTCGACCAGTCGTTGCGCGTGAAGCGCGACGGGCGCTGGATCTACGCCTACGGAGGCGACTTCAATCCCTACGACGCCAGCGACAACAACTTCTGCGACAACGGTCTGATCTCGCCCGACCGGCGTCCGAACCCCCACTACGACGAGGTGGCCTTCCAGCACCAGTCCGTCTGGACGCGCCCCGTGGATCTGCGTGCCGGGAGAATCCGGGTCTTCAACGAGTACTTCTTCCGCGACCTGTCGAACTATACGCTGCTGTGGACGCTTCTGGACGACGGCTGCCCCGTGCAGACGGGAACGGTCGAACGGCTCGACGTGGCTCCGCAGCAGGAGCGTGAGTTCACGCTGCCGCTGGACCTCGACGGTTTGGAGGGCGAGCTGCTGCTGAACGTGGAATACCGCCTGAAACGCGCCGAACCGGGGCTCCGGGCCGGCCATTGCGCGGCCCGGGCCCAGCTGGCCGTCTCCGACTGGACGTTCGCGCCGCTGACGCTGGCGAACCGCTCCGCGGACCGCTTCACGCAGCCCGTCGTCACGCTCTCGGATGCCGACCGCAACTACCTGCGGATCAGCTCGGAATGCTTTACGCTGGACATCCGTCGCGCCGACGGACTCATCACCCGCTACGAGGCGGCGGGCAAACCGTGTCTGGAACCGGGTGCCGTGCTGCGTCCGAACTTCTGGCGGGCGCCGACGGACAACGACTTCGGAGCCGGCGTGCATCGGAAATACGAGGCGATCCGGAATCCGGAGCTGCGCCTGACCGCACTGGACTATGAACTCCGGGAGGGCATTGCACATGTCCGTGCACAGTACGACTTCCCGGCCTATGCCGCGACGCTCTCGGTGAACTATGCGGTCAACAACGTCGGGGAGATCTCGGTCGAACAATCCGTGAAGGTGAAGGGCAAGGCGTCGGACCGGTCGCTGCCGCGTCTCTTCCGCTTCGGGATGCTGATGGCCATGCCGGAGGACTTCGACCGCATCGACTACTACGGCCGCGGCCCGGGCGAGAACTATGCGGACCGGAAATCGGCGGCCTTCATCGGGCTTTACAGCCAGACGGTCGACGAGCAGCCCTATCCCTACATCCGGCCGCAGGAGACCGGCACGAAGAGCGACGTGCGCTGGTGGCATCAGAGCGATCCGGACGGCTGGGGACTGCGCATCACGTCGGATGCGCCGTTCTCGGTTTCGGCGCTGCACTATTCGCCCGAGTCGTTGAGTTGCGGACCCGTGAAGGAGCAGCTGCACTTCCCGGAGATCGAGCCCGACAAGTGCGTATGGCTCTGCATCGACGGCGTACAGATGGGACTCGGATGCGTGGATTCGTGGTATTCGCTGCCGCGCGACGAGTATCGGATTCCCTACGCCGACCGGACGTTCCGCTTCAAACTCTCCCCGTCGCGCCTGCTGCGGTGAGGGTTTCGGGGTGTCGTCCGGGCGTTTGCGGCCCGCAATTTGCAGCGGGGCGGTTGTAACCAAAAAATTCCGCCTATGAAAGAGAAGGAAAAATGCACGCCGTGCGAAGCGAATTTCGAGCGCAACATCCACCATCTGGTCAAGGAGGGCGAAGCCCCGACCCCGAAACAGCGCCATGAAAAGGAGCAGGAGGTGAAGGCCGCTTTCGAGGAGACCCGAACCAAAAAGTAGCCCTTCCCCGCAAGGGAATCCTGCCCCGAAGGATTGAAATGAAACCGCCCCTGCTGCAAACAACAGCAGGGGCGGTTTTGTTGTGCGGCGCTCCTTCCGGTCCTCCCCGGCTATTGCCGGGAGCGGTAGGCTTCGACGCCCTTGCGGAGGAAGTCGACGAAGCCCTCGACCGAGAGATCATATCCGCGGGGTTCGACAAGAATCTGCCCGCCGTTGTCTTGCAGCACGTAGTAGGGCTGCGCATTCACGCCGTAGGTTTTCAGCGCGTAGTAGGAGTTGATCTTGCCGAGGCTTTTCAACACCTTCCCGGTGTCGGTGGTCACCCACTCCTCTTTCGGGAGCACCTTCTTGTCGTCCGAATAGAGGGCGCAGATCACGTATTCGTTGCGCAGGATGTCGAGCACCTGCGGGTCGGACCATACGCGGGCCTCCATTTCGCGGCAGTTGACGCATCCGTGGCCGGTGAAGTCGATGAAGAGCGGCTTGCCGACCCGGGCGGCGTAGGCTTCGGCCTCCTCGAGGTCGAAGAAGCCTTCGAGTCCGTGCGGGAGGTGGAGGAAATCGCTGTATTTCGGTTTGCCGTCGATGCCGTCCTGCACCGTGGAAGCGGCGGTTGAGGCCGTGTTGGCCCCGAGTACGAAGTCCTGGGTCGTCAGGGGCGGAAGGTATCCCGAGAGTCCCTTCAACGGGGCGCCCCACATGCCGGGAATCAGGTAGACGACGAACGACAGCACGACGATGGCCAGCGCGAGGCGTCCGACGCCGAGGTGTTTCACTTCGTCATCGTGTGCAAAGCGGAGTTTGCCCAGCAGGTAGAGACCCAGCAGCGAGAAGACGACGATCCAGACGGCGAGGTAGATCTCGCGGTCCAACAGCCCCCAGTGGTAGGTCTGGTCCGCGACGGAGAGGAATTTCATGCCGAGAGCGACCTCGATGAACCCGAGGACGACCTTCACGGAGTTCAACCATCCGCCGCTCCTGGGCATCTTCTTCAAGACCGAGGGGAAGAGGGCGAAGAGGGTGAACGGCAGGGCGAAGGCCACGGAGAAGGCGAGCATGGTGAGGATCGGCGTCCAGAACTCTCCGGAGGTGGACTTGATGAGCACCGACCCGACGATGGGCCCCGTGCAGGAGAACGAGACGAGGACGAGCGTCAGGGCCAGGAAGAAGATGCCTCCGAGCCCCTTCGTGTCGGCCTTTGCGTCGCTCTTGTTGACCAGCCGCGAGGGCATGGTGATCTCGAAGGCCCCGAAGAACGAGGCGGCGAAGAGCATGAAGACGAGGAAGAAGAGGATGTTCGGCAGCCAGTGGGTGGCGAGCCAGTTGAAGATATCGGCCGTCACGGCATCACCCCCGAGGATCCGCGTAATGAGGATGATGGCGGCGATGGGCACCGTATAGAGCAGGACGATGAACAGACCGTACAATGCGGCGCGCAGACGCCCCATGGCGGGTCCACCCTCGCCTTTGAGGAAGTACGAGACGGTCATCGGGACCATCGGGAAGACGCAGGGGGTCAGCAGGGCGGCGAATCCCCAGAGGATCGCCTCGATGATCAGTCCCCAGAGCGAACCGCTGCCGGCGGCATCCTTCGTCGCGGCAGGTGCGGCGGTTTCGGGTGCCGGGGCGACTTCGGCGGCCGGAGCCGTCGGTGCGGCGCCGGCGGGCACGGCGATCGTCAGTTCCGTATCTTCGGGGGGCATGCAGCTCTTGTCGTCGCAGATCATCCATTCGATGGCGGCCCTGACCTCGGCCTGCGGGACCGAGAGCCGCACGCGCTGGGCGAAGCGGGCCTTGCCCTCGTAGGTCCCGATCTCCATTCGGAACATCTCGTCGAAGTAGCGGTGCGGAGTCGTGAGGGGCTCGACCCCGCCTTCGAAGGCAACCCCTTCCGCAGGGGCGAAGGTGATGGAGGTGGCGTTCGGGCCGCCGTCGTAGGGACCCATGTCGTACATGTGGTAGGGTGCCGGGATCGTCGCCTCGATGACGATGCGGTATTCGTTGTTTTCGAGCGGCTCGGCGGCGCCGGTCCATGCGACCTTCTGTCCGAAGGCCGTTGCGGCCGTCAGCAGGGCCAGAACCGGCAGGAGGTTGCGAATCAGTTTCTGCATCTTCGTGTCGTTTTATACCGCTGCAAAGATACATTTTTTACGGATAAATCGTTATATTCGCACGATGATTCGCATCTCGCTCATAATTGCCACGCACAACCGCGCACAGCCGCTCATCGCGGCGTTGGAATCGGTCGTGCGGCAGGATCTCCCGCCCGGGGAGTGGGAGTGCGTGGTCGTGAACAACAACTCGGCGGACGACACCGAAGCGCGGTTTGCGGCCTTTGCCGCGCAGCATCCGGGACTCAATCTCCGCATGGTTTTCGAACCGAATCCGGGCCTTTCGCACGCCCGCAACCGGGGGCTTCGGGAGACCTCGGCGCCGCTGACGGCCTTCATCGACGATGACGAGCGTATCAACCCCGGTTTTCTGCGGGCCTATGCCTCGTTCTTCGACGCACATTCCGATGCCGTGGCGGCCGGAGGACGGATCATCGCCGAGTACCCCGAAGGATGCCCCGACTGGATGTCGCGCTACACCGAACAGCCCATCGCCAACCCGATGGATTTCGGACCGAAGGTGCGGCCGTTCCCCGCAGGGCGTATTCCGGGCGGCGGGAACATGGCCTTCCGGCGGACGGTCGTGGCGAAGTACGGTGATTTCGACCCGGCGCTGGGGCGTGTGAACGGCCGACTGACCGGCGGTGAGGAGAGTGACTTCTTCGAACGGCTGACGCGCGGCGGCGAGACGCTCTGGTACGTTCCCGATGCCGTGATGTGGCACATCATCCCGCCGCAGAAGCTCACCCGCGACTATTTCCGGCGGTTGAGCCGGAACGTCGGGGCGAGCCAGCGCCTCCGAGCGCAGCGGGATCACCGCCTGCCGAAGGCCTTCGCCGCCGAGTGCGTCAAATGGGCGGCGACGCTGCTGCTGGCCTTCGGGTATCTCTTCCGACTGTCGCCCCGCAAGGCGCTCTGGCTGCTGCGCCTGCGCTGCGGGATTTCCCGGGGCCTGTTCGGCGGCGGGTGCGGCGAGGCGTAAGCCGGGCCGTGCACTCCTTCCTTCGGGTGCTCCTGCGTTTCCTTCTTTTCCTCCTTTCCGGATGCCGACAAAAAAACGGACCCGCAAAGGTCCGTTCTCTCGTTTTCAGGCACTCCTGCCGCAGGTCAGAAGAGGTATTTCTCGTGCTTGACCTTGCTGACCAGCCGATGGATATCCGCCCAGGCCTCCTCGCCGAAGGTCGTGCCTACGACCTCGATCACCTTGCCGGCCGTGATGGCCCCGATCGTGCCGCACTGGCGCAACGACAGCCCGTCGCAGAGTCCCGCCATGAAGCCCGCGGCATAGAAGTCTCCGGCTCCCGTCGTGTCGACGCGCTTCGCCGCGGCCATGATCCCCACGTGCACCACCTCGTCGCCCTGCTTGATCATGGCGCCTTTGGTGCCGATCTTCACGACGGCCAGTTCGCACATCTCCGAGATCTTTTGCAGGGCATTCAGCGGCTCGGCCTCGCAGGCGAACGTCTTGGCCTCGTCTTCGTTGGCGAAGACGATGTCGACGTGCTCGCGCACCAGCCCGCGGAGGAATTCGAGGTTCTCGGCCACGATGTTGAAGCTGGCCAGGTCGATGGCGACCTTCAACCCGCACTCTTTGGCCGTGCGTGCGGCTTTGAGAATCAGATCGTGGTTCTGCACCAGATAACCCTCCACGTAGAGGCAGTCGTACCCGTCGAAGATCGTCGGTTCGATCTCCTCGGCGGCGAGTTCCAGGGCTGCTCCGAGGTGGGTGACCATCGTGCGCTCCCCGTCGGCGGAGATCAGCGACACGCACTTGCCCGAACGCTCCCTGCCGCGGAAGATGATCGGCTCGATCCCGAGGTTCTCCAACGCCTGGACGAAGAAGTCGCCCGTCGTGTCGGGTCCGACCTTGCCGATGAATCCGACGCTGCATCCCAACTGCGCCATGGCGCGGATCGTGTTTCCGGCCGACCCTCCGAGCGAGAGCGAGTAGGGAAGTCCGGCGACCGATTTCGAGATCTCGGTTTGGAGCCGGGTGTCGACGAGGCTCATCGAGCCCTTTGCCAGTTTGAACCTCCCCAGCACGGAGTCGGTTTTCAGGTTGACCAGCATGTCCGTGAGGGCATTGCCGATCCCGATGACGCGTCTGATGCGTCGGTGTTCGGGTTTGTCGTTGAAATTCATGCGTTTATTCTGCGAGGCCGCCGCACGGCGGCCGGGGTTACATCGAGAGTATTTTTACCAGCTCCAATGCGCCGCGGTCGATGCCCTTGTCGTGCTTGACGGCCTTCGTGAAGGGCACGTAGACGATCTTTCCGTTCATCGTACCGATCATCACGTTGCGCTGTCCGTCGAGGAGCGCCTCGATGGCGGCTTCACCCATGCGCGAGGCGAGGATCCGGTCGATGGCTGTCGGGGATCCGCCGCGCTGGATGTGGCCCAGGATCGTTACCCGGGCGTCGTATTGCGGGAACTCCTTCTTCACGCGCTCGGCCAGTGCCGTGGCGCCGCCCGTCTTGGGATTCTCGGCGACGATCACGATGGCCGAGTTCTTGCTCTTGCGGAAGCCGTGGTTGATGAGTTCGGCCAACTGGTCCACCTCGGTATCCATTTCGGGGATGATCGCGGCCTCGGAACCCGTTGCGATGGCGCTGTTCAGCGCCAGATAGCCGGCCGTATGTCCCATGACCTCGACGAAGAAGAGCCGTTCGTGGCTCGACGCCGTGTCGCGGAGTTTGTCGACGGCCTCCATGATCGTGTTCAGGGCCGTGTCGTATCCGATGGTCGAATCGGTCCCTCCGAGGTCGTTGTCGATCGTGCCGGGAAGCCCGACGATCGGGACGTTGTACTCCTCGGCGAAGAGACTGGCTCCGGTGAGCGAACCGTCGCCTCCGATGACCACCAGGGCATCGATGCCTGCGGCGACCATGTTGTCATGGGCCTGTTTGCGGCCTTCGGGGGTCATGAACTCCTTGCATCGGGCCGTTTTGAGAATCGTGCCGCCCAGCTGGATGATGTTGCTGACGCTTTGCGACTTGAACTCCACGATTTCGTTGAATACAAGACCCTTGTATCCGCGCATGATACCCTTGACGGCGAATCCGTTGAAGATGGCGCTTCGCGTGACGGCGCGGATTGCGGCATTCATGCCGGGGGCGTCGCCTCCGGAGGTCAGGATGCCGATACATTTGATTCCTCCCATACTCACATTAGCTTAAAAACAAAACCGGCCAAAGTTAGTGATTTTTTCAGTATTTTTCAAAAATCCCGCCGAAACCGATCGAAAATGACGACCCGCCGGACAACCGCAGGGGGTGTCGGGCGGGTCGGGTGTTGTCGGACGGGCCGGGGTCACTCCCCGGCGGAGTGCCGTGCTGCGTGGCGTTTTCCGCGGGGCCGGGAGCGTCGGGTATTGTCGGACGGGCCGGGGGTTACTCCCCGATGTCGCGCACCGAGACTTCGGGGTTGCCGGCATCCTGTCCGGCACGGATCGAGACCTCCTTGCCGTCGGCATTGATCTTCAATTCGCCCTCGTTCTTGTCCACGGTGATGTCGATCTCCTTCGACGGCACGGCGATGTGGAGGGTCCGGCGTCCCTCTTCGATAACGCTCTCCTCGTCGTAATCTTCCAGCAGGCGTTCGAGCGTCATGGTGTCGCCGTCGATGATGAATTCGCTGCGGAAGACCCGCTCCACGGCGGCTTTTTTCTTGCGGAGTTTGGCGCTCACATCCTCGCGTATGGCGATCACCGAGCACCCGATGATCGAGAGGATCCAGAGCAGGAAGATCGCCAGCACGGTCTTTCCGCCGGGTTTGCGCGAAGCGATCAGACACATCAGCACGTAGATGAGCAGGATTACGGGGATCAGCACGATGAAGATGCCGAGGATCGGAACCCAGAGCGAGAAGTCGGCGAGTTTTTCCAGATGGATCTGTTCGGGGCCTCCGATTATGATGGCGAAGAGCCCGATGATCAGAGCGCAGGCGCCCATGATGAGTCCGAAGACGAGGATTCCGGCGAAGATTTTCATCAGGATAAGGACGATCTTCCCGAAGAGCGAGACGGCTTCGGCGACGATGGGTTTCGCCTTTGCGTCGGGTTCGTTGCTGGCTGCGGCGGCGGTGGCTTCGCCGATGGACTGGGCGGTGATCTTCTCGCCGTTCATTTCGAGCCGCTGGCGGGCGGTGCGGGCGGCCGGCACGGCGAACCACATGATGAAGTAGCAGATCAGGAAGATGCCGAAGAGGTTGCCGAAGACGGGCCCGAACCAGAACAGGAAGGGAATCCCGCCGAAACAGGAGAGCAGCATGGGCAGAAAGAGCGTCAGACGGACCCAGACGGGGTCGATGTCGAAGTATTTGCCGATGCCGGCGCAGACGCCGCCGAGTTTGGCATTTTCGGTATCGCGGTAGAGGCGGCGGGGGATGCGCGGGGTTTCGTATTGCAGGTCGCGGTCGGAGCTCTCGTCGGAGATATCCTCGGCGGAGCCCATCTGTGCGATGATGTGCTGGATGAGAGGCATCTCCACCACGCGCGTGTTGTCCTGTTCGGTGAGGATCAGTTCGGCGATGCGGGCCTCGATGTCGGCGACGATCTCCGTGCCGTCGGGGGTCTCCTTATAGCTCTTTTTGAGGCTTTCGAGGTAGGCGTCGAGGGTTTCGTAGGCATCGATGTCCATCGTGAAGGCCACGCCCGATATGCTGCATTTCTTGACTTCTTTCATGGTATTGCGTTGTGTGTGGTTTCTTTCGGAGGAGGGGGTTAGTTTTTGCGGATGCTGCCGCCGCTCGATTTCGAGGCTTCGACCTTGCATTCGCCCTGGTAGCGGATTTTGGCGCCGCTCGAAGCCTGTGCTTTGAGCGTCTCGGTGCAGTTCACCGAGATGCTCGACGCGCTCGACGCCTGGACGTCGGCGCACTTCGAGGTCAGCTCTGCGGCGTTGATCTTGCCGGCCGAGCTGCTGCTGCCTTCGAACCGGTTCGTACCTCCTTTGAGCACGATGCTGGCAGCGCTTGATGTGTCGGCCGTGCACGACTGTGATTTGATCTCGGCACGGACCGTAGCGGCACTCGAAGCGTCGATGTCGCACGTCGCGGCCTTGACCGCGGCCTTGACCGTAGCGGCGCTTGACGCGTCGATGTCGCACGACCGGGCTTTGACCGACGTCTCTATTTCGGCGGCGCCCGATGCCTTGACTTGCAGATCCGCACTCTTCAATTCGACCTCCTCGCCCCGGATTTTCGAGGCACTCGAAGCTTCGAGCCGGCAGAGCATGCGGTTGCCGACCGGAACGGTCACGGTCGCCTCCATGTTGCGGACATTTTTGATTTCGGGGTCGATCGTGATCCGGAGTTCCTGATCCTCGGCCTGTACGACCACCCGCTCCATCAGGTTGTCGTCGGCGTCGATGCGGATCTTGTCGCCCTGCTCGGCCAGTATGACATGGACGGCGCGCGAGACGCTGATGGCGTCGAATTCGGGTGCCGGGATCTCCTTCGTGACGATATGTCCGCTGCCCTTGATCTCTTTTCTGTCCGGCAGGAGTCTTGCGAAGCAGACGGCGCAGAGCGCACAGGCGGCGGTCAGCATCACGATCGGTATGGTTACCAACAGGAACTTTTTCATGGCTTTGTATGTTTGAGGGTTAATCGTTCTCGACTTGTCCGTGGCGCACGCGGCGGATCTGTTCGACGAGTTCGTCCCACGCCTCGTCGAGCGTGTGGAGGTATTCGTGTCCCTTCTCCGTGAGGGTGTAGTATTTGCGGGGCGGTCCCTGGGGGGATTCCTCCCAGCGGTAGGTGAGCAGTCCGGCGTTTTTCTGCCGGGTGAGGATCGGGTAGAGCGTACCCTCGACGACGATCATCTCGGCCTGTTTGAGTTCGGCGATGATCTTCGGAGCATAGGAGTCCCCGCGCGACAGGATGGCGAGGATGCAGTACTCCAGAATTCCCTTGCGCATTTGCGCCTTTACGTTGTCTTCTGCCATGGTCTTATGCGTTTAACCGTTGAGGGGCGTTGGGGATGATCAGCCAGAGGATGATGTAGACCCAGAGGGAGAGCCCGGCGAAGAGGATCAGCAGCAGCAGGGCGAGGCGGATGCGCGAGACTTCGAGTCCGAAGAATTCGGCCAGCCCGCCGCAGATGCCGGCGATGATGCGCTCGTCGCGCGAACGGTACAGTTGGTGTCGGTTGTTTGCAGTCATGGGTTGTCAGGATTTCGGTTGGAAGGGGTTGAACGTGCGGGCGGGCTCCTCGGGAATGACGATCCAGAGGATGATGTAGGCCCAGATGGAGACGCCTCCGCAGAGGATCAGCAGCAGCGCCAGCAGGCGGACCATCGTGGGGTCGGCGTCGAAGAATGCGGCCAGACCGCCGCAGATGCCGGCGATCGAGCGGTCGGTCCGCGACCGGCGGAGTTTTCGCGGAGCCGGTTTCGGGGTTTCCGGCCCGTTCTCCGGGGTCTCGGGGGCGGAGTCCGTGCGGGGCTCCCCGAAATCGGAAGGGGCGCCCAGTTGGGCCATCGTGGCGCGGACCACGTCGATGGAGATCACGCGCATGGGGGAGGCGACGCGTTCGCGGAAGATCTCCCCGACGCGGGCCTCGATGTCGGCCATTGTCTCGGCATCCTCTCCGGGCAGTCGCCTGCGGATGTCGTCGAGGTACTCTTTCAGCAGTTGACAGGCATCCTTGTCGAGCGTGAAGGCCATCGAGCCGATGTTTACGGTTACAGTCTCTTTCATGATCGCACCGGTTTTCGCCGGCTGTTTTTGCGGGTTCAACTATTTTGACACTGCAAATATATAACACTTTTTAGTATTATGCAATACAAAGTACCTGTTTTTTGAAAAAATTCTTCGGAAATTCCCCCGGTGGAGAGCTTCGGAGGAAAAAATGGCGATATTTGGGGCTTCGATGTTGCGTTTTGCCGCTTTGCTTCGTTTTACGGATACCATGAAGGAGACCGAATTCACTGCTTGTGTCCTGCCGCTGTGCGACCGTATGTTCCGTTATGCACGGATGCTGCTGCTCTCGTCTGCGGAGGCCGAGGATACGGTCCACGACCTGCTCGAACGGTTGTGGCTGGACCGGGAGCGGTTGGAGGCGGGGCGGCATTTCGACGCGTTCGTGATGACGGCGGTCCGCAACCGCTGCTACGACCGGCTGCGGCGGCGTCGGGCCGACGAGCGGCGCAACGATGCGGTGATGGAGGGCATCGTACGCTCGTCGGAGGGTGAATCCGAGCGGTGGGAACTCCGCGAGCTGGTCCGCCGGGCGATTTCGGCCCTGCCGGAACGGCAGCGGGAGGTGCTCCACCTGAAAGAGATCGAAGGGTATCCGACACGCGAGATTGCCGCGATGGTGGGGTGCGACGAGGCGCAGGTGCGGGTGATTCTGTCGCGGGCGCGGGCGGGTCTTCGGGTTATTCTGCAAAAAATGAGAGACGATGAACGGACGACACGAACGGATTGAACGATTGGCTGCGCGCTGGCTGGCGGCCCGGACGACGGAGGCCGAGGAGCGAGAGTTACGCGAACTGCTGCGGACGGAGACGGAACTGCCGGAGTCGCTGCGCGATCTGGCGATACTCTTCGAAGGATTCGGGGCGCTCGCCGGGGAGCGGATGCCCCATGACGGGGCGTTTGCGCCGGAGTTTGCGGCCCGGCCCGACGAAAAACCGCTCCGGCCGCTTGTCTGCGGCATCGGGCTGCCGCCCGAATCCGCACCGGCCGAATTTGTCGCACGCCCGGACCTTGACGCGCAGCCGGATACCTCGATCCGGTTGTCTTCCCGCGGCCGTCGCGGCCGTCGGATGCGGATCTTGTGGGGCGTTGCGGCGGCAGCTGTCGTGATTCTGGGGATTTTCCTCGGCGCGGAGTGGTTGCGCAAACCCTACTGTTACATCGACGGCAAGCCCGTCTACGACAAGGAGGTGGCCATGCAGACGACCGTCTATTTCGACTCCTTTGCCATGCTCGATGCTCCGGCCCGCCTGGTCGACGAACTGATCGAAAACAATTAAAAACTGAAAAACGATGGATAAACGTTTGATTTACCTTTTTGTGACGGCTTTTACGGCGGCCCTTTTCGTGATTTCCCCGGCTTTGGGGCAGACGTCCGAATCCTCGAAGGTCCCGGCAGTCCCGGCAGCCCCGGCCGTCCCGGTGGAGCCGGTGCCGGCCGAACGGGATTCGACCGCGCGGCTGGTGTTGAGCGACCGCCCGATCGCCGCCGACAGTCTGGAACGGATCGATCCCGTGGATACGGATCTGGTGGCGCTGCGGCGTTCGGCCGAGGGCGAGGAGGTGGTTCTCGAGGTGGCGGGCTTCGGCATTACGCTCTCCTCGTTGTCGGACGAGAAGATCCGGGATCGCAATGCGCGGATCAGGCGGCCGCGTTGCAGTCTGGTTCTCTTCTACAAGTCGGAGTGGGGTTACAACATCCCTTCGAAAGTCGATTACGGTGCCTATCCGGCGGGTACGGACTCGTTCTTTGACCTGCGCGGCGGCAAATCGTTCCACTTCTCGACGACGCTCGCCGGACTGAACTACGTGTTCGGCAAGCAACGTCGGTTCGATATGACGACCGGACTGCGTTATACGGTCGACAACTACCGCCTTTCCAACAATTCGATCACGCTCGGCAACGAAAACGGGATGGTTGTCCCCGTTGCGCTCGATGAGAAGGCCGACAAGTCGAAACTCCGCATTACCTCGCTCGGTATCCCATTGCATCTGGCCTACCATCCGGTGAAGCAGATGACCCTTTCGTTGAGCGGTTATTTCGACTTTACGATGGGTGCCAACTCCATCTACAAGAACCCCAAAGTGAAGAATCCGCTTTCGGGAGTCCGGACTTTCCAGTTCGGCGTCGGGGTTGGTGTCACCTATTACCGGTGCGGTGTTTATTTTCGTTACGGCGTGACGCCGCTTTTCGAGAACGGGGTGGGGCCGAAGGTGCATCCGCTCTCGCTCGGAATCTGTTTTGGATTGTAAATCGAGTGTGTTATGAAACGGATTTTGATTCTGATTCTGTTGACCGTGCCGTTCCTGGCGCGGGCGCAGAACGCATCGTGGAGGTTTTTCGACCGCTACTCGAAGGCCGAAGGTTTTTCCAGCGTGCAACTGGAACGCAAGATGATGCGGATGATGAGCCGCCAGGCGGCCGAGAAAGGGGATGCGAAACTGGCTGAACTGTTGGATGGCATCCACTATATCCGGATTGTAACCGTGGATGGCGGGGATTGTGCCACGTTTCTGAAAGATGCCGAGGCGTTGGCCTCTGATCCGGTTTTCAAGTTCCAGTTGGTGATGTCGGAGAGTTCCGGGGGGCAGACGACTCGTTTTTACCTTCGGGAAGCGGAGTTTTACAGCTATTCGGAGTTGTTAATGCTGACTTATGGCCCGAAGGAGACCGTGGCGGTGAATATCTACGGACTGTTCGATTTGAAGCAGGTTTCGCGGTTGTCGACGATCCGCCCGAAGCGTCCGAAGGAGTAGGGCGGGTGCGTGCAACGCATATCGCCCGGGTTGGCAACAAAAATCCCCGGAATATTGTTCCGGGGATTTTCTGTGGCTACGCTTACCGTATCCGTCAGTCCTTGAACTTGGCGGAGAGGAATTCGCGGTTCAGGCGGGCGATATGCGTGATGGAGATCTGTTTCGGGCACTCGGCCTGGCAGGCCCCGGTGTTGGTGCAGTTTCCGAATCCCAGTTCGTCCATCTTGGCGACCATCGCCTTGGCGCGGCGTGCACCCTCCACGCGGCCCTGGGGCAGCTTGGCCAGCGACGATACGCGGGCAGCGACGAAGAGCATCGCCGAACCGTTCTTGCACGTCGCGGCGCAGGCTCCGCAGCCGATGCAGGCGGCGGCGTCCATCGACTCGTCGGCGTCGGGCTTCGGAATGGCGATGGCGTTGGCGTCGGGCACGGAGTTCGTGCGCACGGAGATGAAACCTCCGGCCTGGAGGATCTGGTCGTAGGCCGAACGGTTGACCACGAGGTCCTTGATCACGGGGAATGCGGCCGAACGCCACGGTTCGATGGTGATCGTTGCGCCGTCCTTGAACTTGCGCATGTAGATCTGGCAGGTCGTGGCGCCCTGGCTGGGGCCGTGGGCCTGGCCGTCGATGTGGAGCGAGCACATGCCGCAGATACCCTCGCGGCAGTCGTGGTCGAAGGCCACGGGCTCCTTGCCCTGGTGTACGAGGTCGTTGTTCAGGATGTCGAGCATTTCGAGGAACGAGGTGTCGGCCGAGATGTTCTCCACCTTGTAGGTCTCGAAGGCCCCTTTGGATTTAGCGTCCTTCTGACGCCATATCTTTAATGTGAAATTCATTGTTTTTCGATCTTAAAGTTCAACGTCAAAATGGATTAGTCCTTGTAGTTGCGCTGTGCCGGGTGTACGAACTCGAAGTTCAGCGGCTCCTTGGTCATCTCCGGGGCCTGGTCCATACCCTTGTACTCCCAGACGGCGGCGTAGGTGAAGTTCTCGTCGTCACGCTTGGCCTCGCCCTCCTCGGTCTGGTGCTCCGAGCGGAAGTGACCGCCGCACGACTCCTCGCGGTTGAGTGCGTCGCGGGCCATCAGCTCGCCCAGTTCGAGGAAGTCGGCCAGACGCAGCGCCTTTTCGAGCTCGACGTTGAAGTCGTTCTCGCGGCCTACGACCTTCACATCCTTCCAGAACTCCTTGCGCAGGGCCTGGATCTCGGTGATGGCCTTTTCGAGCGACTCCTTCGTGCGGGCCATTCCGACGTTCTCCCACATGATGTGTCCGAGTTTCTTGTGGATGTCGTCCACGGACTGCTTTCCGTTGATCGAGAGCAGCTTGGCGATCTTCTCGCGCACGCCCTTCTCGGCCTCGTCGAAGGCCTTGGTGTCGGTCTTCACCTTCGGGGCCTGGATCTTGTGCGAGAGGTAGTCGCCGATGGTGTAGGGCAGGACGAAGTATCCGTCGGCCAGACCCTGCATCAGCGCCGAGGCGCCCAGACGGTTGGCTCCGTGGTCGGAGAAGTTGGCCTCGCCGATGGCGTAGAGACCCGGGATCGTGGTCATGAGGTTGTAATCGACCCAGATGCCGCCCATGGTGTAGTGCACGGCGGGGAAGATCTGCATCGGCTGCTCGTAGGGGCTGACGTCGGTGATCTCCTCGTACATG
>DSTMR04002__coassemble_731_pt1 | contig 43725 bp, 29 predicted proteins | sample DSTMR04002__metabat2_high_PE_025 | metagenome-assembled genome bin DSTMR04002
GCACCTGGCGTTCGCTCTGGCGGAGCAACTGGCAGACCTCCGCAAAATCGAGGATCGGATCGCCTTCGAGCTGGCTCCGATGATCCTTCATGAAGTGTACGATCTCGAGGATCTCTTCGACCGTCCGCAGGATGCGGAACAGGTCATCCGTGTGTTGATTTTCCATCTTTGTCGGGTTTGGTTTCCACGGCAAAAATGGGACAACTCCTAAACTCGTTTATCAGTGTTTGAATCAATTATATGTTTTCCCAGATCCGAAACCCGGACATCTCTTGTCCCCGGTAGTCCATCAGCAACAGGAGCAAAACTTCCATAACTTGCCGGTATCGGCAAAAATCATCATTCTAGGATTGGGAATCACCACTTAACTTGCCGATAAGACAATAGCTTTTCAGGTTCGGTTCTTACTGCAAAGTTCGGCAAGTACACCATCTGAAGGCTCATACTATTCAAAGAAAGTATGGCGAGCGGCATTGCTTCCAACATCATCGACAACAACACGATGTTCTGTGACCAACTGTTCAGACAAAAAATGGTCTTCCAAAATCAGAAAAACAGAATAAATTTGCAAACAAATCCGTTTGCATTTTGTATATTTGCAGATGAAGCCATGAAAAGCAGAATTGACATATTGAAAGGCATCCATCCGGGCAAGATAATCGGCAGGGATTTGAAGAAACGCAATCTCAGCCAACGGTCGTTTGCTGCCTCCATCGGAGAACACAGTCAAACTCTCAATGCCGTCATTACGGGGCGACGTAATCTGACGGTCGAGATGGCGTTGAAGATCGAGCAGGCATTCGGATATGAAGAGGGATTCCTGCTGCTGCTTCAGACATACTACGAGATCGCCGAATACAAGAATGGTCAAAAGAGCCTTGCCATATCCGGGACACCGGCAATTCGTCGGTCGCTGTTTTGGGATACCGACTTCGACACACTGGACTGGGGACGATACCGCAAATCGGTCATCGCTCGTGTCCTGGAGCGAGGTAATGATGCAGAAAAAGCGGAGATTGCCCGATTCTACGGCACCACACTCGCTGCCCTCGAAACCGATTTTCCGAAAAACACTTACCGTATAAACACGACATCGCAAAATGGCCGACAATAGCTACCTGCACTATGAAACGGTAACGCCGCTGTTGAAAGAGATACTCAGAATACTGATGAACGAGGAATCGTTTGCACCCTTCCGTCTGGTCGGAGGTACAAACCTGAGCCTTCGCTACGGGCACAGAAAATCGGTCGACATTGACTTGTTTACCGATGCCGAGTATCGCAGTCTCGATTTTCGGGTATTCGAACGCTTTCTGCAATCTAATTTTCCATATTATGATTGCAGTGACACAACCTCTATTATTGGCTTCGGCCGCGGATAATACATCGGACAGTCGGAACAAGAGGTCATCAAACTTGATTTGATGTATACCGATCCGTTTCTCAAAGTTGCAGACTGTATTGATGGTGTTCGGATGGCGAGCATCGAGGATATGATTGCCATGAAGATGAATGTTGTATCGCGAGGTGGACGCAAAAAGGATTTCTGGGATCTGCACATGTTGCTGACCGAATATCCGCTGGCAGAGATGTTTGCGCTACACGCCCGCAGACACGAATGGGAGCACAACGCAGACGAACTTCTGGAGCGTCTGACAGACTTTCGCATGGCTGATGAGGATCCTGATCCGGTTTGCCTGCGGGGACTGGACTGGAGCGACATCAAACTCGATCTGGTCGAGGCCGTGGAGGTTTTTGCCGAAAACCGATAATCAGTTTCTCAATCTCAATACAATTGCCTACAAAACGAAAGCCCAACTCGCAGTTGTAAGTTGTAATTAGTACACTCGTCCGAAGGAATGAACCACTCATGCAGCATCAACTATTTGTGCTCCACAAGATGACACAAAAGGACCTCGGCCACCGAAAAGGTGACAAGCATGATGTTCGCTTGTTCAAAAAGCGCAGGATCACTCGATTTGGAAATATCCGATTGGGATCTGGGATCGAACAAAATATAATTTATTGATTTATTTATATTTACACGCAGTATATTACCCACAAAATTCGGCAAAAAAATCCGCAGGTTCGTTTCCAATTCGGTTGCAAAATCCGGAAATTTTTCGTAACTTTGTAACAACCAAGTGAATACAAGGGAAAACAGCGAAAAAAGGTTGTGGCCTATTCGGTGTATCTAAAAATTTTTACAATCTTAACACGTTGACATATTGGCGATTACGATATGGGTTCAGTTATCGTATTCTCCACTCAAAGGGCCGGAAAGGTTCTGAAATGAGGCCCCCCCTGCAAACATCTGTTTGCAGGGGGGGGTCGTTTTGCTCCGGAATGCGAAAAATATCGAAAAACAGATCGCTCATGATCGTAAAGTGCGGACGGCCGTTACAGCGACCGATGATTGCCATCGGAGTTACGGACTGCAAGGTACAATAATTCGGGACGACATCCATTACGAGCGGATTACACGGCACCCGGAACCATTCGTCCGAACTCCCGGGGCCCCCGGGGACCGACTCCTGCTCCCCTGCTCCCGGCAGCAGGAGCCGGTCAGCATAAGCGTCAACAACAGTAATCCCGGCCGATTTATCGCCGTATCATCCGTTTCTCTCGTTTCAAAATCTATTTCAGCGGCTCCTCCTCCACCGCGGGTTTGTAGTAGTTGCCGACGATCGACAGAAACGACGCTTTGAGACGCTCCACCTCCTCGGAATGCTCCGCAGCAAGGTCGCTCTGCTGTCCGCGGTCCGCCGTGAGGTCATAAAGCCGCCACGAGGGGCCATTGCCCAGCTCGTTCTTCGTGATGTTCCGCTCCGGACCCTCATAGGGCGGAATCAGCGCATATTGCCCGCTGCGGTAGGCCAGCTTGCCCTGCGCTTCGAGCACCAGATCCTCACGTCCGGCATCGGTTTTTCCGAGCAGAACATCCAGATAGTCCCGGCTGTCGAGCCCCTCGGGGACCTCTCCGCCGACGAGCCGTCCCAGCGAGGCGAAGAGGTCGAGCTGCGAAACCAGCGCCGGCGAGACCTTCGACGTGATGTGCCCCTTCCAGTAGACGATCAGCGGAATGTGCGTGCCGCCGTCGTAGAGGCTGTATTTGCCGCCGCGCGTCCCGCCCTTCGGGTCGTGGTCGCCCAGACGCTCCTCGGCATCGTCGTAGTAGCCGTCGTTGATCACCGGGCCGTTGTCCGAGGTGAAGATCACCAACGTGTTCTCCAACAGCCCCTTCTCTTCGAGGCGCGCGATCACCTCACCCACGCACCAGTCGGCCTCGACCACCGCGTCACCGCGCGGCCCCAGGTCGGTCTTGCCCACGAACCGGGCATGCGGAGCCCGCGGCACGTGCGGCTGGTGCAGTCCGTAATAGAGGAAGAAGGGCTTGTCGGCCGATTGCCGGTCGAGGAAGTTCTCCACCTCGGCGACGAAGTAGTCGGCCATCTCCTCGTCGACCCAGCGGGCCTTCTGACCGCCCTTCATGAAGCCGATGCGCGGAATGCCGTTGACAATCGAGTTGTTGTGCCCGTGGTGCCACTTCATTTTCAGCATCTCGGGATTCGTCAGCGCCGTGGGCTCGCCCTCGAAGTTCTTCTTGTAGTTGACGTAGATCGGATCCTCGGGATCGAGCCCTTCGACGAGTCCGTTCTTGACGTAGACCGTCGGCACGCGGTCGTTCGTCGCAGCGATCAGGTTCGTATAGTCGAAGCCCACGGTGTTGGCGCTCGGCGTGATCTCGCGGTTCCAGTCGACGTTGCCGTCGCCCATGCCCAGGTGCCACTTGCCGATGGCCGCCGTGTTGTAGCCCGCGGCCTGCATCATCTTCGGGAGGGTCGGGATGTCGGTGGGGATCAGCAGCGGAGCGTCGCCCGGGAGGATCTTCGCGTCGGCGTTGCGCCACGGGTAGAGGCCCGTGAACAGGGCGTAGCGGCTCGGAGTCGAGGTGGCCGAGGTGGCGTAGCCGTTCTCGAAGCGGATACCCTGACGGGCCAGCGTGTCGATATTGGGGGTGTGGATCGCTGTGGCGCCGTAGCATCCCAGATCGCCCATGCCGAGGTCGTCGGCTACGATCAGCAGGATATTCGGCCGCGCCGGTTCTTTGGGTTGTTCGCTGCACGAGGCCGCCAGAGCCAACGGCGGCAGGGCATAAAGCAGATGGTTGCGGTTCATGGTTCGCTGTTATTGGATGGTTTGGGTAAATTTCTCTTTTCCGTCGTACGTGTTTCCCCGGATCGTCACGTTCCGGTTGTGCCTCAACAGCAGCACGGGGCGCTCGGGACTGATCGGAGCCCAGGTATCGGTCCGCTCCATGCGGTTGTTGCGGAACACCAGCCCGTCCACATACTCGGCATCGAGGATGTTGCTGTCGAAGGTGCGGAACAGGTTCCCCTCGATCCGGATGTTGCGGTGCATGATCCCGTCCGGGAAGCGTTTCTCCCGCGAGTTGCCGACCGTGATCACGCCGAACTTTCCGCCGCCCGACACGCACTCCTCGAAGCGGTTGTCCGCGATCTCCACGTCATCCACGGCTCCCGACTCGTACCAGAAAGACATATCGGTCTTGACGAGGATTGCCGCCATCATCGACGAGAAGAGATTGTTGCGGACAACGACCCGCCCCGGTGTCTTGATGACCAGATTCCGCGCCCGATGGTTGCGGAAAATGCTGTTCCGTACAACATACTCTTCCGTATTCCACGTCTTGTTTTCCAGAATGTCCCCGACTTTGAGCTCCTCGGGCAGCGGCTCCGCAAAGGTGAGCGTCAGATGGAGTTCATCCTGCCACTCGACACCGCTCACAACGCCCGTCGCCGCACGCTCACGCGACGGCGCCATAAGGAACCAGATCTCGTCCCCCACGCCTGCGAATTCGAAACCCGCCTGCTGGAAATGCCCCAGCCGCACCCGCACACGATCCGGAGCGAGAATCTCCGTGACCTCGGCATAGGTGCCATGGATATTGCAGCCGTCGTCGAGCATGTTCTCGAAACGGCAGTTTTCGATCACCACCCGCCCCCGGCAGTTGCAGAAATGGGTGGCGTCGGCCGTCGTCGAGACCATGCGGTCCGAACCCGGAGGTAGCATGACCCGCACCCGTTCCAGCGTGACGTCCCCGGAGCGCTCGGCCAGAATGCCCATGCCCGGAGCATGGTAGATGTCCACCCCTTCGATCCGCACGTCCCGCGAGCCGATCACATGGATGGCCGGCGCATAGCGGTTGCCGCCCATCGGACCCTTGAACGTCAGGACCGTACCCGGTTCGGGGTAACGGCGCAGCCGCTCGAAGAAGGTGACCGTACCGTCGTCGTTGCGCCGCACCCGCACGTCGTTCGTCTTGCGGTGCAGGTCGAAATCCTTCGCACGGTAGACCGGGGCCTGTGTCTCCCGGTCGAAGAGCAGGCTCTCGCCCAACGAACTGAACGCCGGAACGGAGAGCGGGAAGACCAAACGCGAATCCTCGATCCGCCACTCGTAGCCTTTCTCATACATGCGGAGGGTATAGTGTCCGGCATCGGGGTCCGACGAGACGAACTCGCCCTGGATGAAGAACGGCGTCTCCCAGTCGACGGAGAGCCCCCGGAGCGTCACCCTCTGCGAACCCTTCACGTAAAACGGCAGGACGTAACCCCGGAAAATGAGTTCCGTATCGTGCCCCTCGATCACCAGATCATGAAAACCTTCGAGCAGGAAGGCAATCCGCTTCACACCGTTGTCATGGTTCGTGATCGCCAGCCGACGTTCCGGCAGCAGATCCGGCGAGATGTAGTAGCGGCCCGCCGGAAGCACCAGTTTCGAGGCGTGTTTCGGCAGGTCGTCCAAAGCTTCGAGCAGCGCGGCCGTGATGTCCGTTTCGGGCTGCAGGCGTCCCGTGAGGTCGATCGTCGGCGAATTCCCCGCGTTCCGGAACTCCCCGGCCGGCCGGATCCGGTTGCCGGCCAGCGTCAGCCCGGCGCAGTTGCGGACCTCGACGGCCTCCGCACGGTCCGTATAGAAGCGGTTGTCCGTAAAGCGGGAATCCGAAACCCCCGACAGGTACACCGCAGCCGAAATCGGCGCATGGATCGTGTTCCGCTCGAAGAGGATCCCCTCGACGCCCCGCCACTTCGACACCCCGGCGCTGTTGCGGCTGCCACAGACATTCGTAGCCAGCATCACCGGAGCCGCCATGTCGCCCAGCGCACGGAATGAGGCGTCGAAGCCGCAATGGTCGATCACGTTGTCCCGGATGACAACGTTCCGCGGCACGAAGCCTTCGGGCCACGAGGCGCTGTTCTGCAAAACGATCGCCGCCGTACTCGTATGCTCCATCCGGTTGCCCGTGATCTCTCCGTCGACGGCCTGGATGAGCATGGCATAACGGCGCGAATTGCGGAAGTGATTGTTGCGGATGACAAATCCCCGGTTGGCCCGGTTGTCGTTGAAGAACATGTGGCACTCCTTGCCCTTGCCGCAGATCAGTGTGCCTTCGTACCCGGGCGTCACCGTGATCTCCGAGCGCGGGCCGCCCGTACGGCGCACCGAACGAACCTTGAACCACCCCAGCATGTCGCCCGTCACCGGTTCGAACAGACGCAGGGAGTCGCCCGGCTGCGGAGTCCCCGAAACCAGGAACCGGTCCGGAGCCGGATGCCCCTCGATGTGGAGCAGCTCGGTCTTGATGTTGATCGCATCGTCCTGCTGCCCCTCGAAGCGGCACCCCTCGATCCACGGCCCGAATTCGGCCGGCGTGACGTGCACGCAGTCGGCATTCTGGCTGATGAGACGCCCGGGCAGCTTCTCCACCGCGCAGTCCAGCACGTTGATCATGGACTTCGCCGACGAGAAACCGCCGGCCGGTCCCGCGCAGTTGACCAGGTCGATCAGCGAGATCTGCCAGCTGTCGACGATACGGTACGACGAGCGGCCGTTATAGCGCGCAATGATGGCCAGGCGGTCGTTCTCGCGCAGTTCACGGATCACGTTGTTGCCCGTCGAGATGCGGAACGCGCCGTCATCGAGCCGCTGCACGGAGTAGACCTGCACGAGGTTCGGAGCCGCGTCCTTCAACATCGAGCCGTCCTCGCGGAAGAGCGAGCCCCAGCGGGTCTTCGATTGCAGGAAATTCGCCCCGTCGGGAGCCGGGAAGCCCTCGTCGGGGACAAAATCATAGGTTTTCTCCTCGATCCGGATGTTGCGGATGCGGCCCTGCGTGAAGGGCAGCTCGGCGTAGTCGAGCCGGATGCCCCGGATGATGCCGTAGCGGCACTTCGTGATGGAGAGCAACGCCTTCGTCGGGTCCTTCACAAGGAACTCGGCACCCTCGGCGTCGATCTCGAACCACGTCAGCCCCGACAGCGAGAAGCAATGCGTGGACTCCGCATCGCGGGGCGTGATTTCGTAGCGCCCCGGCGCAATCTTCAACTTCACGGGCTCCGCGGAGTCCGCCGCCGCTTCGGACAGCGCCGCAAAGGTCCGGGTCAGGGCCCGCCAGTCGTCTTTTCCGTCGTCCGGGCAGGCCCCGAAATCGGAGGCTTGCAGCACCCGCCCGCAGGTCATCGTGCGCAGCGGCTGCGGACGAAGGTCCGCGGCCGAGGTCGCCGCAGCAAACAGCGGCGTCACAAACAACGCGAGGCCCGCCGTCAGCAGGCTACTCGTCTTTCGGATTCGATTCATTCCGGTTGATCATTTTGAAGTTCGAATTGGTCGGTCTCGACCCGACGGCCGTCGCCGGGGCGGTATCAATGAGGTGCACCTCCGCGGGTGCCGGGCCCTTGTGGACGTTGCCCGTGCAGACAAATCCCGAGACATGTTCGGTCCGGATCTCCGGCATCTCCGGGAAGAGCTGCGGATAGGTGCCCGAAGGCTCGATGACGTTGTTGCGGAAGACCAGCCCGTCGACCGAACGCGCGTTCAGCACCGAACGGTCGAAACTCCGGAAACGGTTCCCCTCGATGACGATGTTGCGCTCGTAGAAGACCCCCTCGGGCAGCTCCTCCACATGGGGATTGATCCAGATCACCGACGCCTTGTTACCGCCATAGCAGCAGTCAAGGAAGGTGTTGTTGCGGATCACCACGTCCGACACGGCACCCGACTCGTGCCAGTGGTCCAGATCCCCCTCGAAAAGGATCGAGGTCATCATCGACGAGAAGGTGTTGTTCTCGACGGTCATCTTCCGCCCGGAGCTCAGCAGGATGCTCCGCGCCCGGTTGTTGCGCACCACATTGTTGCGGAACGTCAGTTCGGGGTACCACGACATGTTCTCCAGTCCGTCGCCCGCGGCCACATCCGGCCCGACCGGCTCCTCGAAGCGCACCAATGCGTAGACCTCGTTGATCTTCCGGTATTCGGCCACCCGGTTGGAGCCCTTCGGCGCAATGGACTGCGCATCGACGATCCGGATCTCGTCTCCCGCGGCGGCAAAGTCGTAGTCGAACTGCTGCGGATGGTTCAGCCGTGCAATCAGCGTCCGGTCGTCCACGACCCGCTCCACTTTGAGGTAGGTGCCGTGGACATTCGTCGCGTCGTCGAGCATGTTCTCGAACAGGCAGTTCTCGATGACGAGCCGCCCGCGGCAGTTGCAGAAATGGGTGGCGTCGGCCGTCGTCGTGACCATCCGCCCCGATCCCGGGCGCAGGCACACGTCCACATCGTCCAGATGCAGGTCGCCGCTCTTCTCGGCAATCACGCCCATGCCGCCCGCATGATGGATCACGAGGTGCCGGGCCGTGAAACCCTCCGAATCCTTGACGTGGATCGCCGGGGCCAGGCGGTTCGAGCCGTTCGGGCCCTTGAACACATAGACCATTCCGACAGGAGCCGGGCGCCCGGCGAAACCCGCCGTAATCCGATACCCTCCGTCCGGGAGCCGGCGGGCTTCGGCCGTCCGCGTCCGCACTCCGCCCAACAGGTACTTCGCGGCATTGTATGCAACGGCTCCCGTCCGGGGATCGAAGACCATCGTCTCGCCCAAAAACGGCAGTGCCTGTCCGTTGTTGGTCAGCACCAGACGGTCACCCTCCATGACCGTCCGGGAAAAATCGGTCAGATGCAGATCCATGCTCCCCGCCTCCGGATCCGAGGTCACCACCTCGCCCTGTATATAGAAAGGTTCCTCCCAGTCGATCGTGAAGTTCGTCAGCAGGACGTTTTCCGAACCCTCGACCAGAAACGGCGTCATCACGTCGTGGAAGATGAACTCCGAACCCTGCCCGTCGACCGTCACGTTGCGCATCCCCTCCAACGGAAAGGCGAAATACTTGTAGCCGTTGTCGTGGTTGGTTACCGCATGGTACTTCGCGCGGGCATACGTGCGGGAGAAATGGTACTCGCCCTTCGGGAAGAGCAGCGTGAGATTCCCTTCGGGGTGCTTTTCCAGAATCGAACGCACGACCGGCGTATAGTCTCGGCAGCCGGGAGCGGCGTGTTCCGGAACGGTCACGACGCTCCGCTCCTGCGACGCGGCCGGAACGGTCAGCGACAGGAACAGAACGGTCAGCCAATTTTTCATGTCCATCTGATTTGGGTTGTTCGTTTTCGGTTATCGTTTATCACTGCCCAAAAATACAAACCACGCCGCCGGATATATAACACATTCGTCTCATGAATTAACACGGATGCAACATCCCGAAAGATGTTACATTTGTGTCAATGATAATCGTTTTTTTGCAAACCGGCAAGCGCCCGGCTGACTACTTTTGTGAAAACCTGAAAAAATGAAACCTTTCACCCTGCTTACGGCCGGCACGGCTCTGGCGGCCGGCACGGTCGCCACGCAGGCGCAAACGCCCGCAAAACCGAATTTCGTCATCATCTTCGTCGACGACCTCGGATACAACGACCTCGGATACCGGAACCCCTCGTTCCACACCCCCAACATCGACCGGATCGCCCGGGAGGGCATCGACTTCGCCAACGCCTACGTGCCCTCGCCGACGTCGAGTCCGTCGCGGGCCGCGCTGCTCACCGGACGCCATCCGATCAAGTGCGGGCTCGTCCGCCACATCAACGACGGCAATCCCGATCCGTTCGGCACGGGCGAGTACGAACTGCTGCCGGGCGACCCGGGGAGGATTCCCAACCGCCGCTTCCTGCCCAACAGCGAGGAGACCTTCGCCTCGGCCCTGAAAGAGCTCGGATACCGCACCGCCGCCGTCGGAAAATGGCACCTCGGACACCGGGAGTACTACCCCGACCATCACGGATTCGACATCATGGCCGCAGAGAGCGACCTGGGCAATCCCGTATCGTACTACCCCGACTACTTCACCCGCGCAGCCCGCGGGAGCCGAAGCGGCGAATACCTGACCGATTATCTGACCGACCGCGCCGTGGAGATCATCGCGGCGAACGACTACACACAGCATCCCCTGTGTCTCTACGTGGCCCACTACGGTGTCCACACGCCCCACATGGCGCCCGAAGAACTCGTGAAGAAGTACACCGACCGCGGCATCGAACCCCGCTATGCGATCTATCACGCCATGGTCGAGAGCGTCGACACGTCGACCGGGCGGATTCTCGAAGCCCTGGAACAGGCCGGCGTGGCCGACCGCACCGTCGTGTTCTTCATCTCGGATCAGGGCGGATTCTTCACCAACGCACCGCTGCGCGGCGGCAAATTGACCGGTGCGCTCTACGAAGGGGGCGCCCGCGTCCCGTTCCTGGTCAAAAGCCCCGACGAATCCGCACCGAGGATCGTCCGGGAGCGCATCAGCACGATGGATCTGTTCCCCACGCTGCTCGAATACGCCGGCGGCGACCCCCGCAGGCATCCGCAGCTCGACGGACAGTCGCTCCGCAAAACGATCCGCGGAGGACGTTACAAGGAAAAAAATTTGTACTTTTACCGAAGCTACGAAGACCAGCCCGCAGCCCTCATCCGGGAGGATTTCAAGCTCATCTGGTCCCGGAACGGCAACCACGAGCTCTACAACCTCGACGCCGATCCGACGGAAACGGAGAACCTCGCCCGGGATGACCGCTTCAAAGGCCGATTCGAGCGCATGAAAAAAATGATTTCCGACTTCCTCGACCGCTATGAACCCAACCCCATTCCGGAATAGATCCGCAGCAACGTTCGCTACCCTTCTGCTCCTTCTGCTGCTTCCGTGCGCGGAGGCCGGCGGCAAGGAGCGGATCTCCCTGTACACGGTCAACGACGGGCTCTCGCAGCACTCCGTAACCTCGATCACGCAGGACGGCGACATGATGCTCTGGATCGGGACCTTCGACGGACTGAACCGCTTCGACGGACGGACGTTCAGGACCTTCCGCCACTTCCCCGGCGACAGCACCTCCATCGTCAACAACCGGATCCTGAACGTCACCTACGACCGGCACGAGGGACTCTGGATCCTCTTCGCGAACAACCACGTCGGCAAATACCTCGGGGAAGGGAAATTCCGCAACTTCCGACTCCCGGAAAAGGTTTCCGACCTGGGCAACGAGAACCGCACGCTGACCCTCTGCGACTGCTATCTGATGATCAGCGGCGGCTCGAAGGGGATCATTCTCTTCAAGACGGACCGGGACCCCGACACGGAGCGGATCCTCCGGTTGAAGGCGTTCATCGACGCCGCAGCCGACCGCGACGAGCGGATTCTCTCCGTCGCCCCGGACGAAGAGCGGCTCTGGCTCTCCACGACCCAGGGCATCTATTGCAGTAGCGCCGGAGGTCCGTTCGAGAAGGTGAACGACCTGCGCGGATACAACATTGCCTCGACCGACAAGGGATATGTCCTGCTCTGGCAAAACAACCGCTTCCTCGTCGGGAATGCCGTCCACAACCGCAACGAACGCTCGATCCTCCACACGGTCTCGCGCTACACGCTCCCGGCCAACATCCAGACAGCACTCCCCGGCCGCAACGGCGAATTCTGGATCGCAACCACCGGAGGAATCTTCAAGGCCCACGATGAACTGCTGACGGACTACCCGCCGAAAATCCCCGTGCGGACGCTCTTCTGCGACAATCTCGGGGTCGTCTGGTGCGGCGGGCTGAACGGGTTGCAGTCGATCAACCCGCACGTTCTGCCCGTGGAGAACCTCCGCTTCTCCACGGAGCGCTTCTCGCTGGACAACCACATCAACGTCATCGCCGTCAGTCCCGACAACGACCTCCTCTGGGCCGGAGTCATGCAGAAAGGGTTGAACCGAATGCGGATAGAACCGGCCCAGGACGGGGGGGGGAAACGTTTCACGGAGAAACAGACCTTCTTCAAGGGACTGAATCCGACGATGATCTGCCACCTCTCGCCCGACACGGTCGTCGTCGGAACGAACAACGGACTGAAAATACTCGTCAACAGAAACGGACGGTTCGAAGAACGCGCCGTCACGACCGACTTCAAATGGGTTCAGCAGCCGTTCCGGGCCGTGAAGAGGGGTCGCGAGCTCTTCATCAGCAACGGAAGGCACATCCGCCGGATGACGTTCGAGCGGGGAGTTCCGGTGTTCGACCCGCTGACCGGGATCAACGACGCCCTGCCCAAGAAAAGCATCATCATGGCCCTGGAAATGAACCCCGTGGACTCCTCGCTGTGGATCGGGTACCGCGGCGACGGCGTTTTCCGGATCGCCGCCGACGGAGAGTCCGTCACGCCGCTCGACAGCATCGTCCGGCCGGGCCTGACCAACCACTACGTATGGGATATCTTCGTCGACAGCAAAAAACGAATCTGGATCGGCACCGACGCCGGGTTGAATCTCGTCTGCCGGAATGAAGATTCACAGATCCGGATCAGGACACTCTCGGTCAGGGACGGCATGCGGAACGACAAAATCGAGACCATCGAGGAGGATGACGAAGGGATGATCTGGGCCGGGACGAGCCAGGGCATCATCCGCCTCGACCCGGAGGATTTCTCCTTCACGACCTACGACGCCGAGGACGGCTTCCAGTCGAACAACTTCACCAGCGCGTCGCTCCGGACCCCGGACGGATACCTGCTCTTCGGCGGTATCGACGGCATCAGCTGTTTCAGCCCCGAGGAGTTCGACCGTCAGACCGCAAGCCCCAGTCTCTGCATCGACCGCATCGCAGCCGGCGGGCAATCCGTTCCACGCGAAAAATGGTCCGAGTTCACGCTGCCCAACAAACACAAGGACATTAAGATCGTCCTGGGCTCCTACTACTCGCCCAACCCCGGCAAGGTGACCTATCGCTTCGCGCTCAACGGCAACCCGTGGAACGAAGGAAGTTCGAACGAGATCCTGCTGAACGATTTGAGTCCCGGAAAGTACCAGCTGGCCATCCGCAGTTGTGCCGGAGCAGGCAACGAAAGCCCCGAAGTGCAGGTCGAATTCACCATCCGGCGGCCGCTGCTCCTCTCGTTCGGAGCCTTCTCGCTCTACGGACTCGTACTCTTCGGAATCACCTTCCTGGTTATCCGTTCGGCCATGTCCCGCAAACTGCTCGACAACCGGCTGAAAATGGAGGAGGAACTCCGGGAATCCGAAAACCGCATGAACACCGAGAAGCTCAACTTCTACACGAACATGGCCCACGAGATCAAGACGCCGCTGTCGCTGATCCTCGGGCGCATCTACGACATCGAAACCTGCGATGAAGCCTCGCCCTATGTCGTGCGGAAAGCCAAGCTCATCGGCGACAACGCCAACATCATCAGGGAGCTCACCGAACAGATTCTCGAATTCAAGCGGGCCGTATCCGGGAAACTGGAACTCGAAATCCAGGAGACGGACATCATGCCCGGTATCCGGCAGATCATCGACAACTACCTGGACTACGCCGGCAAGCGGGGCATCGAACTGAAACTCGAAAGTTCATCGGCGTCGATCGTCAGACACATGGACATGCAGAAGATCGTCCGCATCCTGTACAACCTGATCTCGAACGCCATCAAGTTCTCCGAACGCGGCGGCACGATTCTCGTCAAGGTCGTGGAGAAGCCCGACGCGCTGGTGCTGATCGTCAGCGACACCGGCAGCGGCATCTCGACCGAAGACCTTCCCCACATCTTCGAGCGCTTCTACAAGTCGGGGAAGGCCGGAGGTTCGGGTATCGGACTCGCCTTCACCAAGTCGCTCATCGATCTCATGGGCGGCCGGATCACCGTGAGCAGCAAGGTCGGCGAGGGCAGCACGTTCGTCGTGACGATCCCCGACGGCCCGGCATCCGACACGCGGTCCGACGCCGAGCCGCATCCGGCCGAAGCCTCCGTCGCCGAGCGCTTTTCCGCCACGCCTTCGGTGCTGCTGGTCGAGGACAACATCGAGCTGAACGAATACATCACCGAAATCCTGTCGGTACGCTTCAAGGTCTGCAAGAGCTACAACGCCCGGGAGGCCTTGCAGATCCTGCAACGGGAGCACGTCGACATCATCCTCTCGGACGTCATGATGCCGGGGTGCGACGGTGTGGAACTGGCCCGCAAAATCAAGGGAATCAAGAACTACGCCCACATTCCAATCGTCTTCCTCTCGGCGAAATCCGACCCCGACGACCAGCTCGTCGGACTGCAAACCGGCGCCGTGGACTACATCACCAAGCCGTTCAACCCGCACATCCTGCTCATCAAGGTCCGGAACATCCTCACCCAGTACTATTTGAGCAAGGAGAACTTCAAGGAGGAGCACCTTCCGGCCGACCCCGAACCCCAGACCCGGAACCGCGACGAGATCTTCATCAACAAGGCCCGGGAGATCATCTACGGGAAAATGGCCGACGAAGCGTTCGGGGTCAACGCTTTAAGCCGCGAAATGGGCATCAGCCGCGTCCATCTGACCCGCGAATTCCAGCGGATCATCAACCGCTCGCCCTCGTCGTTCATCAAGTCCATCCGCCTGAACTACGCCCGCCATCTGCTCCTCTCGGGAGACCTCTCCATCAAGGAGGTGCTCTGGGAGATCGGCATCCGGTCGCACAGCGGATTCACCAAGGCCTTCAAGGAGGAGTTCGGCTACCTGCCGAGCCAGATCTCGAAAGAGTCCGAAGGAGACGAAAAAAAACATACTACCGAACATGAAACGATTTGATCCTATCATCCCGCTGACGGCCTTCTGTCCGGCCCTCGCATGCCTCTGCGGGCAGGAGGTCCGCGCGGCCGCCCCGCAGCAGGCGCCGCGTCCGAACATTCTCTTCTGCATTGCCGACGATGCCTCGTTCCACCACTTCTCGCGGGCGGGTTGTCCGTGGGTCTCAACGCCGAATTTCGACCGCGTCGCCAACCGGGGCATCTTCTTCGAGCGATGCTACACGCCGAACGCCAAGTCGGCGCCCTCGCGCGCCATCCTGCTCACGGGGCGCTACTCCTGGCAACTGGGCGAGGCCGGAAACCACATCTGCAACTTCCCCTCCGACCTGAAAGTCTTCACCGAGGTGCTCGCCGAGGCGGGCTACGACGTCGCCTTCACGGGCAAGGGCTGGGCCCCGGGTAACCCGGGAACGGTCGACGGAGCTCCCCGGCAGCTGACCGGCAAGCCCTACCAGCAGGCCCGGCTGACCCCGCCGACGAAGCGCATGAGCAAATGCGACTACGTCACCAACTTCAAGGCGTTCCTCGACGACAACGGCGGTGAGCGACCCTGGTTCTTCTGGTTCGGAAGCACCGAGCCCCACCGCCCCTACGAATACGGCACGGGAATCTCGCTGGGCGGACGCAGCACGGCGGAAATCGACGAGGTGCCGGCCTTCTGGCCCGACAACGAGGCGGTCCGCAACGACCTGCTGGACTACGGCTACGAAATCGAGTATTACGACGCGCAGATCGGGCGGATGCTCGCCGAACTGGAAGCCCGCGGCATGCTCGACAACACGCTCGTCGTCGTCACGTCCGACAACGGCATGCCCTTCCCGCGCTGCAAGGCCAACGACTACGAATATGCGAACCACATGCCCTGCGCCATGATGTGGGGACGCGGGATCCGGAATCCGGGGCGCACGGTCGACGCCTACGTCAGCTTCATCGACATGGCCCCGACGTTTCTCGAACTGGCGGGCGCCGACGGCGAACGGGCCGGGATGAAAAGCATCTCCGGAAAGAGCCTCAAAGGATTCCTGGACGACAAACCGGGCCGATGCGAACGCGAACGCCGACGCGAAATCATCCTCGGACGCGAACGCGACGACTACGGACGGCCGCAAAATCAGGGCTACCCGATCCGGGCCATCATCCGCGACGACGTACTGCTGATCTGGAACGTCAAACCGCACCTCCTGCCGGCCGGGAATCCCGAAACGGGCTATATGGACGTGGACGGATCGCCGACCAAGAGCGCCATTCTCGACATGAAGCGCAGCGGAACGGAGACCCGTTTCTGGGAACTTTCGTTCGGAATCCGCCCCGAATACGAGCTCTACGACCTCACTGCGGATCCCTACTGCATGAACAATCTCGCGGAGCATCCCCAGATGGCCGAGACGCGCCGGGAACTGACCGCGGCGCTCGAAGAGCATCTGACCCGGCAGGGCGACCCGCGCATGAGCGGAAACGGCGACTGCTTCGATTCGTACCGGTTCGACAGCGAGGACAAGTGGAATTTCTACGAGCGGGTCGTATCGGGCGAGCTCCGCGAACCGTGGAAGAAGACCGGATGGATCAACCCCACCGACTACGAGAACCATCCGGACAACCGGCCGGAAGCGGATCGGAAGTGAACCGCGCGGGCGGCTTCGGGATGCCCCTCATACGGAGAGAGCGGCCGGGATAACCCGGCCGCTCTCGTTTACACGGACGGCAGCGATCAGAAGGCAACATAGACGGCATCTACGGCCGGGACGACGACCGTGCGTCCGGCGGCCCGTTCACAATACCTGCCCACATCGATTTCCACCGGATGCAACGAGGGATTGGCGACCACAAAGCCGTGTTCGAACTCCCGCATGACGACATCCGGAGCGTTGCGGACCTCGACGCGTTCCAGCACGAAGCGCCGGGCTCCCCGGACGATCAGCGTCACGTCGCAAAGGGCCGGTTTCAGATCCCGGAAATAGTAGCTCATCGGCTCCGTGCGATCGCATCCGAACAGTCCGTAGAGGTTGCAGAAGTATTCGTTGTACTGTGCGTTCGTATCATACACCGGCAGGGAATCGGGACGCAGCCACAGCCGGGCCGGGACTTCGTACTCCGCAGCGGAAGCCGATGCCGGCTCTTCAAGCCGGGCCCGCACCACAAAGACTGCATCGTCTTCCGGAAGGTTCAGGCCGCGGAGCGTCAGGCGGATCTCCGGGATCTCCCCTTCGGCGCAGGACTCCGTTCCGCCGGGAGCCGAGACCTCCACGCCACTCTCCCGCACGGCCACTCCGCAACCGGAGGAGGTGAGCCGCTCCGCCAACTCCTTCCCGGAGAGGGAGACGACCGGTTCGAAACCGGCTGCATAGCGGATCAGCGGACCTTTCGCTCGCCCCAGCGAACCGGGTTCGCGGAACGGTTCCGGAAGATGTCCGCGGCCGGGCACGTCGGTGGTGAAGGCGCCGATGCAGTTGGCCACCGCGGCGCCGAAGCGGCGCATGCGGAGCGCATCCGGCGCGTCGGGCCCCATCACCTTCATCACCACGTAGCGGTAATCACGCCCGGAACGGCGGTGTCCCGCCCAGTAAAGGTGCGTATTGAGGGCTCGCGAGAAGCCCCGCCACATGTCGTTGTGCTGCACAAGCCCCTCCGACTCCATGCCGTCGAGCAGGCTCGGCACCTGCTGGTTGGAAGCGTGCTGCGCATCGGCCGAAAGGATGCGGTCGTCACCGAGATGCTCCCGCACCCGGGCCAGGAATGCGAGGTCGCCCTCCTCCCAGACGTTGCGGCCCGCGATCCAGCCGCCGTCGGCCGTACCGTTGTTGTCGACGTCCCACTGCGCACCCCGCTCCGAGACGTCGAAATAGTTCACGTCGAAGGCGATGCCGTCGAAGGCGTGCAAGGGAGCGTCCGGCGCAAACCACGAGGCGATCTCGTCGGCATAGCACTCGTTGGCCTGCCGTCCGTGGCAATCCCGCGGGCAGACGGACGAGAGGTTGTAGAACCACATCACCCGGCCGCCCCACACCCCGCCGGCAAGAGGTGCAACATAGGTCTTCCCGGCGGCGAAATCGAGCGGACGGGTGCCGTACAGTCCGCGTTTCAGCACGAGCCGTCCCTGCTGCCGGTCAACCGAAACAATCTCGGCATACTCCGATTCATACCACAGCCGTTCGCCATCCGGGCCCAATCGTACCAGAAGCACCTGCAACGGCAGATAGCGTTTCGGGGTCGCACGCTGGTCCGGATAGCCCGGGCCGAGAAACGGTGTCACGTCCGCAACCCGGACCTCCGTATCCCCGGCCGACAGGTCCGCCGTCACCTTCGCGCCGGGCCGGTAGACCCAATGGCCCGGGAAATAGCGTTCCAGCACCTCCGGATGGTTGTGGACCCGCCGCGCCTCGCCGTTGAGATGCAGCAGGGCCAGCTTGTCCGGATGCGCGGCGGCATAGCCGTTCGCCCGGACGGCCATCTGCGGATCGATCTCCAACTCCTCGCTGATGAACTTCTTCATGAAGCCCGCCGCCGAATCGACCGACTCCACCCACGCCCGGGAATCCGTCCGCGTCAGGCGGTTCATCTCCCCGCGGAAAGCAAGGTACACAGGATACTCATACCGAAAAACGGACTTCTGCCCGGGAAGGGAATCCCTCCGGGCAGAAGTCGTGACGACCGCCGACATCGCTGCGGCAATGAAGACGGTCGCTATTCGCAAAAGAGGTCTCATGGCCGGCTCCGGCGCCCCTTCTTTTGAGCCTTCCGGGCTTCGAGCATCCCCGGTTTGAGGTTGGGATCGACGTTCTCCTTGTTCAGGTGCGGCTTCGACGGCAGTTCATCCACAGAGACGTTCCACATCTTCTGAATGAACGGATCGCCCTTTGCGGCAAGATGCCGTTCCAGCACGGCGTGATACTGATCAATCACCGCATCGTAGCCCATGCCCCGGTGGATGGGACGCTGCTGGTAGGGATCCTTCTTCCGGTCATAAAGCACGTACCCTTTCGGGATGAAGGCGTTCCGCAGATAACTCGGCCCGGCCAAAATATACACATAATTTTCGGAAAAAACAGCACGCCACGGGCGTCCTTTTTCGCCTACACCGCCGAAGTTGAACTCCGTGAAGACATACTCCGGATCGCGGAACGCCTCGCCCCGCAGCTTCGCGGAGTAGTCCACGCCGTCCGCCCCGGGGAATTCGATCCCCGTCAGCCCGGCCAGCGTCGGCAGGATGTCGATGCTGCTGAACACGCACGACGTCCGGCCCGGCAGCACGTGTCCCTTCCACGCGAAGAGCATCGGAACGCCCTCCGACTCCTCGAACGGCACGCCTTTGGTCATCAGTCCCTGCGAACCCATCATCTCGCCGTGGTCCGAGGTGAAGACGATCAACGTATTTTCGAGCAGTCCCTCCTTTTCCAGGTAGTCCAGCAACCGTCCGATCTCGTGGTCGATCGCCGAAACAGCCCCGAAATAGCCGGGAACCGCCGGCGCATAGCTCTGCGTCCCGGGGTTCTTGCCCGTGGGCTTGATGTTGGGGCGGATCGGATGCTTGTCGTAGTCGTCCGTATACCACGCCTCGAACTCCGCCGGACCGGCATAGCCGTAGCCCAGTTTCAGGGGCTTGCCCGGCTGGTAGCGATCCTCAAACCCGGGGCCGCCGCCGGTGTGGGGCGGCGCATAGGAGACCACCAGGCAGAACGGACGTCCGTCCGAACGCTCCATGAAGCCGATCGCCTCGTCGGTTTCAAGCGTCGGGCCCCAGCCCTCCCGCGTGAAACGCTCGTCGGGATTGATGTGCGGCGCGTAATAGTTCGTCCGGAAGTGGTTGTGCGCAATCGACTGGTACCAGAAGTCGAAACCCAGCCGGCGCGTCGAATCCGCAACCATGTCCACAACCCCGTTCATGTGCCACTTGCCGATATAACCCGTCCGGTAGCCCGCGGCCTTGAAGACCGTACCCATGGCCGACGGCTCCGCCGGGTCGACCGATGCGCCGTTGGCCCACATGCCGTTGTTGATCGTATAGAGACCCGTGAAGATGCAGGCCCGGTTCGGTCCCGACACCGGATTCGACGACACCGCATTGTCGAAGGAGAAACCCCATTGCGAGAGTGCATCCAGATTCGGTGTCCGGACCGGATCCTGGTGCATGTAGCCCAGCGCCTGCTTGCGCCACTGGTCCGTGAGGATGAAGAGAACGTTGGGCGCATCCTCCCGGCTCTCGGATTGCGGAGTCTCCGGATCCGGCGCGACGGGCACACGGCCGTAATTCACCGAGCAGGAGAGCAGCGAAATCCCGCCCAAAATATAGCATTGTGTTTTCATCCGTCCGAGTTTTAACCATTAAAAATAACCGTAATTCTGCACCAGATAACCCTGGTGCACCTGCATCTCTCGCAGCGGAATGGGCCGAAAAACATGGAAGTTCTCCATCTTGCGGTCCATGTATACTTTCGGATTACCGTGACCGGCGAAGGCCGTGACTCCCTCGACAATCGGCTTTAAAAGCCCCAGACGGACCAGATCATACCACCGATGCCCCTCGCCCAAAAGCTCCATCATGCGCTCGTTCAGCAGCGTGCGGCGCCAATGCTCGATGTCGGTCGTCGTCGTATAGCCCTTGATTTCGCGGTTGGCAAGAACCAACTTGTTGAACGCCTGGTGCAGCTCGATCGGCTCCGCATGGCGCACCTCCTCCATGCCGTACTCGGCCACGCCGGCATTCCGACGCACGATGTTCAGGTAGTCCAAAGCCTCCTCGCTGATGGTTCCGGACTCCATGTACGAAAGTTCGCCCAGAGCCTCGGCTGCAATCAGGCAGACATCCGAAAGGCGCAGGATCGGATTGTTTACGCCCGTTCCGATCGAATGGGGAGGAAGATCGTCCCGGTTCGAGTGGAACTTGTTGATGCGGATCTGCTTACAAACATTCTCGGCATTAGCTCCGGAGAAGATCACCGCAGGACTCGTAGCATCATTGTACTTGTAGGTGGACAAGGACCAAAGGAAGCGTCGGTCATCCGACGACCAGGTTTTGGAAGCCGTATCGTAACGACAGGTGAAATTCGGGATGACCACACAGTTGATCGGCGCAATGATGTTCCAGCCACCTCCGTAATTGGGATTCCCAGCCGGTCCGAACAGGAAGCAGAACTGCGAACCCTGATTGGGGCTCAACCCCTGGGAGAAGACCGCCTCGAACAGCACGTCGCGAGTGCTCTCCACCGGATAGAACTCCCCGACAAGATTTCCCAGTTCCAGACACTGTTCACCGCCGTAATAGTCAATCGTAGCTTTCGCACACTCCGCAGCCTTCGTATAGTAATACCGGATGGTCTCCTCAACGGACAGGGGATTTCCGGCATCGTCTTCGTCCGTCCATTCAAACGAGTTGATCCCCTCCAACTTGATATCCTCCGTCAATGTCGGTTGCAACAGTTGCATCGACGAAGCAGCTTGCAGGTAAACCTTCGCCAAAAGACCCATCGCGGCATATTTGTCCGCACGGCCGATCTCCGACCCATACTCCGTATCGGGCAGCTTCGCGACAGCATCCTCCAACAGCCCGATGATGTACTTGTAGATGGTCGAAACCGGATCACGCGACACCTTCACAAACTCGTCGGAGCTGACCGACGGCTTGGTCTTCAACGGAACGCCCCCGAAGTTGCGCACCAGATTGAAATACCACAGCGCTTGCAGGAATTCCGTCTCACCGACAATCCCATCGAGCCGCTCCGTAGCATCCTCGATATTGGGAGCCGCTGCCAGAATCTCGTTGTTGCGGTTGATCGCCACGTAGGCATTCGCCCAAAACTTCCCGATAACCGTATTTGAAGAATTCAGTGTGGAATAGATATCCAACGGCAGTGCATTGGCATCTTGTTGCCCCGTTGTAAAAGCTTCGTCTGTACCCAACTCTCCCAACAGTTGCGGTCCCCGGGTATAAGTTCCGTAATGGTTCCCGTTCGAAAGTACTGAATAGGCCGCATTGAGAGCCATTTCCAAATCCTCCTCGGTCTTGTAGAAGGTCTCGCGAACCATGTCGGAATCCGACTTGGTCGACAGGAAGTCGGTGCATCCGCACAGCGACGGGAAAAGAACCAGCACCGACATGTATCTGATAATATGCTTTTTCATAAGTCTGTCTGTTTAATCGTCCGGGTTAGAAGGTCAGGGATACGCCGCACATCAGCGTGACGGTCGTCGGATAGGAGTAGCGGTCCAGACCGCTCATCAGCGGATTGGGATGGACGTACTCCGGATCATACCACGAGTATTTCGTGAAGGTCAGCAGGTTTTTCGCCGAGACATACGCCCGGATGTTCTTCACGCCCAGACTCTGCACCCACTTCCGGGGAAGCGTGTAGGCCAGCGTCACATCCTTGATCTTGAAGTACGAGGCATCCTCCACCTGCATCGTCGAAGCTACCTTCATACCCTCGTCGTTGATCGCCGGCATCGTCCCGTTCTGACGGTCAAGCGACCAGAAATTCTCGTAATATTCCCGGGAAATGTTGGCATTGTTGCGTCCCTGCAACAAACGGTTGTTGGCATTGAAGAGCTTGTTGCCGTAGGAGAAGACGCACTGAATGTTCAGATACCAGTTCTTCCAGGTGAAGCTGTTGGTGATGCCGCCGAAGAAGAGCGGTTCCGTCGAACCGAGATAGACCCGGTCCTCGTCCGAATTGACGGGCGTGTCGGAACTTCCGATCTTCCGGGGTTTGAAACCGCCCGGCTTGGGCACCGTATAACCGTTCTCGACCACCCCGTCACGCAGCGTGAAGGAGCCTTGGTTGTAGATCTGCTTTTGAAGCGCCGGATCCGTGATGAAGTTTCCCGCCGAGTCGTAGAACTCCTTGAAATCCCGCAGCTGGTAGACACCGTCCCACACGTATCCGAACATCGCCCCGAGCGGATAGCCCTCCCGCACGTAGAAAACGTCGGAGTAGGCATCCATGATAAGCGGATCGGGCGTCACGGCAATCCGGTCGCCGTTACCGATCTCCTCGACCACGTTGCGGTTGAAGGAGATGTTGAGGTCGGTCGTCCAGTTGAAATCCTTCTTCTCGATGTTCACCGACGAGACCATGAACTCCATACCCTTGTTCGAAACCCGGCCGATGTTGCGCACGGCGCTCTGGAAGCCGCTGACCGACGGCAGCTGCTCGGTGATGAGCAGGTCGCGCGTATCCTTGTAGTAGGCGTCGACCGTGAGGCTCAACCGACCTTTCAGCACCGTAAAGTCGATACCGGCATTGTACTGCGTCGTAGTCTCCCATTTCAGCAGGTCGTTACCGATCGACGACGGAGCCTGACCCTGCACCAAAGAGGCCGCCTCACCGCCGGGCTTGCTGTTGAACGAATAGTAATAGGTTCCCATGGCCGCCAGGGCGCTCAACGCTCCGACGCGCTGGTTACCGGTCTGACCGTAGCTCAAACGCAGTTTCAGGATGTCGATCCAGCGGACGTCTTTCAGGAAACTCTCCTCATTGGCCTTCCAGGCAAAGGCGCCCGACGGGAAATAGGAGAACTTGTTCCCCTCGGGGAAGATCGACGAACCGTCGGCGCGGATGCTCGCCGTGAAGAGATAGCGGTTCTTGTAGGAGTAGTTCACGCGCGCCAGGCCCGACATCATCGACGTATTGTAGAGACTGTTGGCCGGCACGCCGAGCAACTGTCCGTATTTGAGGCTCTCCTCGTCGAGGTTGTCCAGCGACAGGTCCTGCGTATTGACGCTCAACCGGTCGTTCTTCGTCTGTTCGAACGTCAGACCCAGCACCGCCGACAGCGTATGTACCTTGTTGAAGGTCCGGTTATAGGAGAGGATATTCTCGTTGATCCAGTTCGTCACCTTCGTGGCGGCATGGGTGACACTGCCGTTCGTCGAGTAGCCGTAACCCACCTCCGTCGGATAGAAATTCTTGGTCTTCGTGTTGTTGATGTATCCGCCGAACGATGATCTCAATTTGAGGCCCTTTGCCAGTGTAAATTCCATGAAGCCCAGTCCCTGGATCCGGTCGGTCTTGTTGTTCTGGATGGCCCGATCGGCATTCACAACCGGGTTGTTGCGCGGGTTGTCGCCGTCGTTCGTCGAGGCGCTCACGTCGTCCACATCCCGGATCGGGCTGTAAATGAGCATCTGCGCAAAGACGTTGTTCGCCACATAGCGGTCGGCCGAGACAATACCGTTGTTCTCCGTCTGGCTGCCTTTCAGGTCGATGCCCATACGGAACCAGCGCTTGACATTGACGTTCAGTTTGCTGCTGAACGTGAAACGGGACATGTCGGATCCCGTGGCGATTCCCTCCTTGTCGAGGTAACCGGCCGAAACGGCATAGGAGAGGTTCTTCGCCCCGCCGCGAATCGAGGCATTGGCATTATGCGTGATCGCGGCACGCAGGATGTAGTCCTGCCAGTTGTTGCTCTTGCCCGAATGCTTCACGGTTCCGTCCTCGTTCCACCAGGGCTCGCAGGATTCCTGCAACGAACCGTCCTCATAACGCTGGAAGGGATTGCGCAGTGCCATATAGTTCTCATAGTCGTAGCCGTTGAGCATCTCGATCTGCTTCGGTTCCACGTCGAGGGCGAAATCGTACGAAAAACGCACCTCGGGAGCCTTGTTGACCGCACCGGACTTCGTGGTTACGATGATGACGCCGTTGGCGCCGCGCGAACCGTAGATCGCCGTGGCCGAAGCATCCTTCAGAACCTCGATCGAGGCAATGTCATCCGGATTCAGCAGCGACATCGGGTCGATGGCGCCGTCACCGATTCGCGAGGCGGCCGACACCTCGTCCGACGATCCGCCCATCATCACGCCGTCGATCACATAGAGAGGCGACGTGCCGCCGCTCACCGAGCTGGCGCCACGGACGATGATGCTCGTCTGGGCTCCCGGGGCTCCGCCCGTCGACACGGCATGCACACCGGGGATGCGGCCCGCCAGAATACCCGTCAGCGACGTCGAATGGTCGTCTTCCAGAGCCTGCGAGCGGATCGACGTAATGGAGCCGGTCAGGTCGCTGCGCCGGCTCGTACCGTAACCGATGACCACCACGCCGTCGATCTCCGTAATGTCCGAGATCAGCGTGACGTCCAGAAAAAAGCGGCCGTCCAACTCGACTCTTTTGGTCTTATAGCCGACATAGCTGAATGCCAGCGTGGCATTCTTCGAACTCGCCTTGATCTCGAAACGTCCGTTCGCGTCCGTGACCGTGACTCGGCCCGAGCCCTTGCCCGAACCTTTGCTCGCCTCCTTACCCGTTTCCATAACCGTAACACCGATAAGGGGCATCGAGTCCGTATCGACGACTTTTCCCTTGACGACAACCTCCTGTGCAAAAGACATCACAGGAAGCAGCAGGGAAAGAAAAAAATAGGAAAGTTGGTTTTTCATACTTGTTAGGTTAGTGTGATTGACTCGCCTGCAAAGTAAATCCACCCACCAGGAACCCGTTTGCATATTCGGTCCATTGTTTAGCAGATATGAAACACTCCGCAACATGTATCGTTCAAACAAACAAATGTATCTTTTTTATCAATACAGAAAAAACCGAATGGCTATTTTTGCAACAACTAACCACTAAAAACCAGAGCATGAAACAACTTACACACCTTTTGACTTTCATCCTCCCGGGCATGCTTCTCTGCGGCTGTTCCGAGGAGTTCGGGCAGGTAACCTCCCAGGGGTCGATGTCGCTCGGAGACTACACCCTGCTTACGGACTGCGAGGCCAAGGAGGACATTACGCTGGATCTGGTCACGGAGTACGACTGGGGCCTGGATGCCATACTCTCCCCGACCAGTTCGGAGGTTGTCGACTGGATCACGGTGCTCAATCCGGAGGGCTCCGGCCGCTCGACGGTCACCATCTCCTGCCAAAGCAACGAGGATCCGTCCGACCGTTCGGCCTATCTGCGGTTCAAGATCAAGGGCGCCTATCCCGAATACCGGACCTGCACGCTGACCCAGACCGGAACTCCCGCCGTCACGACCGGAAAGGTCATCGCCACATCGGCCGAAAGCATCACCATCTCCGGTTCCTATGCCTATGCGGAAGAGTATGTCACCCGGGTCGGATTCGAGATCTGGACCACCGGGAATCCCGAAGCGACGCAGAAGCTGTATTGCGAATCGGCCAAAAAGAGTTTTTCGCTGGTCTATCCCGTCGAATACGGCAAGGAGTACTCGTACAGGGCCTTCGCCGAGAGCAAGGATGACAAACGCTTCCTGGCGGATAACGACGAAAGCATTGCGATCCGGTTCTCGTTGGGAACCCCTTCGGTCGACGGCAATGTGCGGACGAACGTCGAGACGAAGGAGGCCTGCATCGTCGTTCCCTACTATTTCGGCAACGGCAAGAGCTACACCATCGGAGGCAGCTGCGACGTCGACGGATTGAGCATCAAGGCGACAGAGGTTACGTTCGACCCGAACGGAGGCGAAATCCGCCTGCCGATCACCGGCACCCCGGCCACGACCGGCACAGCCATCTTTACCCTGAAAGGATTCCCCGGCGAGAGCGAACCGATAACGGTATCCACCGAGGTGTTGGAAGGCGGTGAAGGGCTGATTCTCTACCACGAGACCTTCGGTCCCACACCGTCCGAGACATCGGCATTCAACCTCACGGGCAATCTGGCCATCGGGGTCGTTCCGGATGACGTTATCGCTTTCAGTCGCACCGGACAGCCGTTGGCTGAATATGTAAGAGGCACGGACAAAACCAACATCCGTCACGAGCCGAAAATGTATTCGAAACCGGCCCATTATGCCTGGGCCTCGGGGAGCCCGCTCCTCCATACGGCAGCAGGAACCCAGGGAATCCTGACCATCAACAACCTGAATCTCAAAGGAGCCTCCAATATCAAGTTCGATTTCGGATACCGATGCGGATCTGCATTATACAGCGACGGCGACATCGTCATTGAATACAGCAACGACGGCGGAGCGACCTGGATCCAGGTCGCATGGGAAATGACCGGGACATTCTCGACGGGCAAATACGTCATCATCCAAACCACGGAAGAAATCGTCGGATCGGAGAATCTCAGTCTGCGGTTGACCATGAATCCTGCGAGCCTTGATATCCGCATTGATGACCTGCGGCTGACGGGCGACCAACTGTAAACACCGGGGCGAAGCAGGAAAAGCTGGAATCCGACAGACTGAAAACGGACCAAGCCCTACAAAAAGGCAAATATATCGTTGCCCGGACTACCGGGAGAATCGTCGGATCGGCCAATTTCAGCCTGCGCCTGACAATAGACGTCGAGACTTCGGCTACGGATGTCCGCATCGACGACCTGCGGCTGACCGACATCCGGCCGTAAAAGCCCGATATCACAGCAACAAGCGGTCTCCGGAGACTGCGGAAGCGGAGCCTGCACGGGCTCCGCTTCCAAGTTATTCGTCGGCGTGGACCGCCACCTTGATGACCCCGTCGCGCCGATGCTCGAACAGTTCGTAGGCCGCCCCGATGCGACTCAACGGGAAGCGGTGCGTGATGAGCGGCGTGGTGTCCAGCTCCCCCGCCCCGATCAGGCGCAGGATCTCCGCGCAGTCGCAACCATCCACCCCGCCCGTCTTGAAGGTGAGGTTCTTGCCGTACATCTCCGGCAGCGGAAGCGTCTGCGGCCGGTCGTAGAGCGCCACGACCGTCACGATCGCATTCGGACGCGCGCACATCCACGCCATCCGGAACGTATCCTCACCGCCCGCCACCTCCACGACACGGTCGGCACCGCCATGATCGCTGTGCGCCGCCACGAACTCCCGGCACGCCGCAGGATCCGTCACCAGCACCTCCGGGTAGTGCTCCCGGACGAAGCGCCGCCGCTCCGGCGAAGCCTCGCAGACGATGATCCGCTTCGGGTGCCGCAGCCGCACGCAGAGCAGCGTGCAGATCCCCGTCGGCCCCGCCCCGAGGATCAGCACCGTATCCTCCTCCGTGATCTCGGAGATCCGCGCCGCCCAGAACCCCGTCGCCAGAATGTCGCCCACGAAGAGCGCCTGCTCGTCGCTCACCCCCTCCGGGATGCGGTTCAGCCCCTGATCGGCGTGGGGAACCCGCACGTATTCGGCCTGCCCGCCGTCGATACGGCATCCCAGCGCCCAGCCGCCCTGCGGATCCGTGCAGTTGTTCACGTAGCCGTGCCGGCAGAAGAAGCACTCCCCGCAGAAGGTCTCCACGTTGACCGTCACGCGGTCGCCCGGACGGACCGTCGACACGGCGCTCCCGACCTCCTCCACGACTCCCACCATCTCGTGGCCCACGGTGACGCCCGGAACGGCCCGCGGAACGCTGCCGTGTTTGATGTGCAGGTCGCTGGTGCAGATACTCCCCAGCGTGACGCGGACCAGCGCATCGCGCGGATCCAGCAATTCGGGTTTCGGTTTCTCACGCAGTTCGATGCGTCCGTGTCCGAGATAGATGCAGGCAAGCATGGTTTCAAGTGTTTTCGTACGACAAAGATAACCATTCCGCCGAAAAAACGGTCCGCCGCCGGAGCAATCCGCCGCTCCGCCCGGACGAAAAAAGCGACAAAAAAACGCCATTCCAGATTCCTTTCAGATTCCAGCCCGATCTTTGCTCTACGAAATCCGGGATTCGCCTATTTTTTTGTACATTTGTTCCCGGCCGAACCTGCAAACCAACAGAAAGATTCCACGATGAAAAAATTGCCGCACGTCCTTCTTCCGACGCTGTTTCTGCTCCTCTTCTGCACGGCTCCCGCCGCTGCCCGCACGGAGTCGCCCTCCGGTGACCTCTTTCAGACCGACTCCACCGGCGAACTCCTCGCACAGCTGCGCAACATGCCCAACATCGAGGTCGGAAAGGGTATCACCTTCCGCCCCAAGAACGACCGTTTCGAGCTCACCATGCGCTTCCGCATGCAGAACCTGCTGGCCCTCACGTTCGACGACGACCTCTCGCTCGCGAAGACCGACGCCCGCGTCAAACGCCTCCGCCTGCGCTTCGACGGATACGTCTACTCCCCGAAACTGGTCTACTCCATCCAGCTGGGGTTCACCGGCCACGACACCGAGGTGCTTCCCAACGGCAACATGAACATCGTCCGCGACGCCATCGTCTACTACGTTCCCGGCCCGAAATGGAACATCGGATTCGGACAGACCAAGATCAAGGCCAACCGTGCCCGGATCAACTCGTCGAGCGCCCTGCAATTCGTCGACCGCAGCATCGTCAACAGCGAGTTCAACCTCGACCGCGACTTCGGATTCTTCGGCGAGTACAACCTCGACCGCACCCGGGGGTTCGACCTGGCGTTCAAGGGTTCGGTGACGCTCGGCGAAGGCCGCAACTGGGGCTCCACCGACAACGGCGGGCTCGCCTACACGGGGCGTCTGGAACTCTATCCTCTGGGGCACTTCTCGGCCAAGGGCGACGTCATCGAGGGCGACTTCGCCGGCGAGGAGAGTCCGCGCATCCTCGTGGCCGGCGCCTACGCCTTCAACCACAAGGCCTCGCGCCTCGGCGGACAGCGCGGCGACGTCATGCCCGACGGCGCCACCCGCAACATCGGCTCCTATTTCGTGGATTTCATCCTCAAATACCGCGGATTCGCCTTCTACACCGACTTCATGGGCCGCACGTGCGCCGACCCGCGCTTCGGAACCGGGAGTTCCGACTTCGTGTACAGCGGCTGCGGGCTCAACGTCCAGACCAGCTACCTCTTCGACAAGAAATGGGAGATCGCCCTGCGCAACTCCACGCTCTTCCCCGAACGCGAAATCCATGCCCTGACCGGATACAGCCGGCGCAACCAGTCGACCTTCGGCGTCACGCGCTACATCATCGGCCATTCGCTGAAAGTGCAGGCCGACCTGTCGTACCACTTCTACGACCGGGTGGCCAACCCTGCGGGCAAGCTGCCCGGCGACGGCTGGGAGTTCCGCTTCCAGCTGGAACTCGGATTATAGGATTTTCAGTGCGATGCGGGCGCAGGCCTCGGCGTCGGCCAGCGCGTGGTGATGGTGTTCGAGGTCGAATCCGCAGGCGGCCGAGACGGTGTGCAGCTGGTGGTTGGGAAGCTGACGGCCGAAGACACGCCGTGAAGCCCGGCAGGTGCAGTAGAACGTATAGCCCGGGTAAGGCATGCCGTAGAGATCGAACGCGGCACGCAGGCACCCTTCGTCGAAGGGCGAATTGTGGGCCACGAGCGGGAGCCCCTCGATGCGGGGCGCCACCTCGCGCCACACCTCGGCGAAATCCGGAGCGTCGGCCGTATCCTCGTAGGTCAGGCCGTGGATGGCCGTCGTGAAGCGGCTGTAATAGTTCGGGCGCGGGCGGATCAGGCTGTAAAACGTATCGCACACCTCCCCGTCGCGCACCACCACGACGCCCACCGAGCAGACGCTCGTGCGTTGGCCGTTGGCCGTTTCGAAGTCGATGGCTGCAAAATCCTTCATGGCGTGCGCTGTTTTCCGATGCAAAGATAGGGATTTCCGCGGAAAAGCGGATTGAAAACCGGAAGTCGGCGCAAAAAAAAGCGACGGAAACCGGGATCGGATTCCGCCGCGTTCCCAAACCGGGGTTGCTCTGCTTTCTCGTAGACGGGGCGATGGTCTGGCCGCCGTATTCCCAACCCTCTTTGGTGAAGCCGGAGGGAATATTGTTCCGGTTGAAATCATCCCAGACCGTCACCCGGAAGGTCGAACCGTTGCCGGGATTATCTTCACAGTAAAGCTGATACGGTTTCGTGTTTTTGCTCACATCCAGCGACAGCAGCTCATTGAGGGCGCAGTCCGCCCTCGTCGGCGATTCGAAATACTCGATCCCATGCAGGGAGGTCGGATTGCTGTTCACGACATCCAGTCGTCCGGTCATTGCGGCAATTTCCTCCATCTCTTGCCGCGTGATATTTTCCGCATCGGAGATAATTTCCAGTTCCTTCAACGCCTGCGCAAAGCCCGGGTCGGACAGGGCGGAGAAATCCGTCTCGTCGGACAGGCCCTGGGAGACGGTCAGCCACTCGGCGGCGGATCCGGAATCGTCGTACACGACTGCGGCCGTTGCCAACAGACAGAGATGCTTCATGGGATCGTCTGAATCTGTCGATTTAACGCCGCCGGAGTTCCGCGTCGGCGACTTCCGCTTTCCTCGGGTCCCCAATTACATTTCCTTGTCATTCGTATTGCATTTTTTGGCGCTTTTTGAATCGGAAATTTTGCAATTCCGCAAAAATGTATTAATTTAGAGTGTTCAAGAACCATCAACCAAAAATTCTACGGATATGATTATCACATTTAACGAGTTGCGCCGTATCAAGGATCGGCTGCCCAGCGGCAGTTCGCAGCGCATTGCAGATGAGTTAGGAATCGATGTCGAGACGGTCCGCAACTATTTCGGGGGCAGCCACGCGGCAAAAGAGTGCGTAGGCGTGCACTTCGAACCGGGACCGGACGGCGGTGTCGTCACGTTGGATGATACGACGATCCTCGATGTTGCGATGCGTATCCTGAGCGAGCAACAGCAATAAATAAAAGGATTTGTTCGGCACATGCCGGAAATGAGCCTGCGGAAACGCAGGCTTTTTTTGCGGGAGGGGGAGGCGGAGCGCGGATGCGGCGGGCCGGGGCACCTCACTCCCGCAAAAGAATCGTCCGGGGCTTTGCGGCCCCGGACGATTGTCCGGCAGATGATTTTACCGGCAGCCCGGAGCGAAGGGAAAAAGGAAAGGGTGAGAAGCCTCCGCCGGTCCGGCCCGTTCTCCGGTCCTCGGACTTCGCAGCCACACAGCAGCTCCGGTTCCGTTCTCCGGCACTCGGACCTCGTGGCCACACAGCTACTCCGGTCCCGTTCTCCTGCACTCGGACTTCGCGGCCACACAGCACCCTCACCGGCCCGTTCTCCGGCACTCGCCCCCCGCGGCCCCGGCCGCTATTCGTCGGCCGGCTCGATGTAGATCTGGAAAATCAACGGCGTATAGGGCGGAATCTCCGTCAAGACACTCGTCGTGGTCTCCGTCGTCGTCGAAGTGTTGTAGCCGTAGTTGTAGTAGTAACTGTTATAATAGTTGTAATAGTAGTTGTCGTAGTAGCTGCCGTAATAGCTGTTCCCGTAATAGCTGTTGTAGTAGTTGTAATAGTTCAGGTAATCCAGATAACTCGACGTGTAGCCCGACGATCCGCCGTTCGACGTCGTGCTCCCCGAACGGCCCGTGGCGCCGTAGGCCTGGCTCGAAATCGTCACGAACTCCGCCCACTGGCCGTACAGCAGATTGGGAATCGTATAGTAGAAGGCCGTAATCAGGCTGCTCTGGTCCTTCTCCGGCGTATAGGTCAGTGCCGACCCCTCGGACGCCACCTCGCCGTAGATGATCTCCTTCACCTCGTCGATGTTCGTATCGAAGATGAAGCCGTCGAGGAACCGCCCGATATACCAGATCTTCGCCTCGCCGCTCATCCCCACCGAGTCCGCATCGGGATGGTCCACACCCGGATGCACGTAATCCGCATCGGCATGGAAACGCTCTTTGAGCGCCTCGGCGATCTTCTGTTCCAGATTGCTCCCGTCGTACGGTGCGAAGCCCGTCTCGTAACGGGGGCTATCACCCAGCGAGTTGCCCTCCTCGTCCCGGATCGGGAATTCGAACGTCAGATAGTCGTTGTCCGCCGCAGCGGTCTTCGTCGGGTCGAAAAGCATGTCCGCATAGACCTGCGCCAGCGTATCGCAGACACTCACCCATCGATACCCTTTCCCGCGGAGTTTGTAGGGATGGTTCTCATCGTCGTAGCCCGTCGGGATCTTCGACGAGCCCGCCTCGTCACCCTCTTCGGTGTAGAGCCACAGCCCGCCGTTGGCCTGGCAGAAGGAGTCCACCTCCGAGCCCTCGAACTCCAACGGGTTCTCGACCATGCTCAAAATCTCCATCTCCACGATGAACGGACGCTTCGAACTCAACGAGTACTGTCCTTCGTAACCGCCGTCGCCCTCCACGCCGCTGGACCCCACGATGCGCGACGGCATGTAAAGGCGGATCTTCGAACCCACGCGCAACTTGAATTCCGGATCGAGCCCCCGCTGCTCGGCATACTCCGTGCCGAGGTGCAGGACGTTGCGCATGGCCAGGTAGGAGCCTTCGAGCAGGCTCGTATTCGTCGCGCCGCAATAGCGGTAGAACGGGACATAGTGCGTATAGCGCGTGAACGTGTTGACCAGTTTGGCCTCCGCGGCGCGGCGCGTCAGGACGATGTTGCCGTTCAGATCCCGGCCCGAAAAGTCGAACCGCACCCAGCAGTCCTGATCCCGGATCACCGAAGCGTCCGCATCGCCGGCCTCGATGATATCCACATAGTAACCACCTTCGGACTGCAAGTTATGCTCCAATTCCTCGTGATTCTGCTTTATCCACGCCGCCAGGGCCTGGTCCTCGAACTTGTCGTACGATTCAGACTCGTTCTTGGCGCACGAGCCCAGCATCAGCATTCCGGCAACCGGAAGATACAGCAAACGGGAGATCAGCTTCATATTTCGTTCTGCGTTCTAAATCAATATTTTATCATTCGACGGCATCCACCGTAAAAAACCACGCCACGGGACTTTGGAGCGGAATGGTGCTGAAAAGTCCGTCGCCGTAAGCCATGTTGTAGGTCATGTAGACCTCGACGTCGTCGCCTTCCCGACACCCCAATAACGCAAGCCGGAGCCCTTTTAGTATATCGCCGTCCATTTGAAGGACCAACGGCTCGAACGTCCACACGCCGTCGGCGACCGTCAGTCCCAACCCTTCGTAGGCGCTTTCCAGCAACGGGTCGTTCGACCAGAAGGGAAACGTCGAATCGGAGATGTTCGAGAAGGCGAAAACATAGGCGCGGAAGGTGATCGAGACCGTCGAGTGCTCCCCCACCTCGGGCTGCCCGACACGGTTCGGATCATAGACGTTCTTGATGTAGCGGCAGACCGTATTGCCCGCGACGGAGTAATACGGCAGCTGGCTGCCCTCTTCGAGCGAGGATTCCGCGACCAGAGCCGGCGAGTGGGTGCGTTCGAGATACGACACGAGTTTCTCGCGCTGATTCGAAAGCGTATCCTCCTCCTGGGAGCACCCGCACGACAGCGCCGCAACCACGAAAAACGATATGACGAGCAAGCGTTTCATCGGCATATAATCGTGCAAATTTACAAAAACAATCCGATTTACGAACAAGAAACGCAAAAAAACGACTCCCCGGTATCCGGGAAGTCAAAAAAAGAGAGAGGGAGGCATCGCCACCCTCTCATCTGCGGTAGTAATCCCGATGGGGATCTTTCAGGCGTTGGAGTTTGTGCTGTTTCCACGCATGGGCGAGAAGCGTCAGAACGACGGCTCCGGCGAAAACGCCGAGCAAAATGACCAGAAATCCGGAAGGGAACGTTTCCATATGGCAAATTTTTACGACTTAATCACGCCAAAGATGGCGCAATTACCTTGCCACGGCAAACCGAACCGGATCGCTTGGGACCGAAAAAGCAGCCGGATGTCCGAACGTTCCGCAAACGGGACTTTCCGGCCTATCAGAGTCGTTTGAGCGCCATGCGCACCAGCTCCTCGACGGAGATGTCCGGCTGTTCGCGGACAATGGCCCGGACGACCTTCTCGGCCGCCGCACGGGAGAAGCCCAGCATGACGAGCGCTTCCAGCGCCTCGTCGACCACACCGCCGTCGGGGCCTGCGGACTGTGCGCTTCCGGCCTCCGCGCCCAGGGTCATGAGCTTGCCGCTCAACTCGACGATGATCTTCTGCGCCGTTTTGAGTCCCAGGCCCTTGACGTTCTTCAACAGCACGGCGTTTCCCGACGAGATGATCCCCTGCAACTCCCGGGGCGAGTAGGTCGACAGGATCATCCGCGCCGTGTTCCCGCCCACGCCCGACACGCTGATCAGCAGGCGGAACAACTCGCGTTCGACCTTCGTCGAAAAGCCGTAGAGCAGCTGCGCGTCTTCGCGGACGATGTAGTGGACGAAGAGTTTCGCCGACGGGGCGTGCTCGATCGCCGAAAAGGTTTCGAGCGAGATATGCAGGTAGTAACCGACGCCCCCGACGTCGATCACGGCGTAGGCGGGCGCCACCTCGGCAACGGTTCCGCTGATGTATTCGTACATGCTTCCAACAATGATGCTGCCGGGCCGAAATTCCCGCGCAAACGATAAATTTATGATCCGTAAGGCAAAAATAAAGATTTTTTTTTACCTTTGTGAACCTGATGCCGAATTTTAACCAAACATTGCGATAACGACATGAAAAAAATGTTACTCCCGGCGCTGGCCGCCGCCCTCGTTCTGACGGCCTGCGGCACGAAATCCGCCGACCAGGCCGAAAACACCGCCGAAACCGCCGAAACCCGGCAGGTGATGCCGAGCGACATCGCCTATGTACAGGTCGAAGCCGTACTTGCCCAGTGCGATCTCTACCAGACCGAAGGCGTGGCCCTGCAAGAGAAGACCCAGAAGGCACAGAAGAGCTGGGCCCAGCGCGAAAAGAGCCTCCAGGCCGAGGCCGCACAGTTGCAGGAGAAATACGAAAAGGGGCTCATCACCTCGCGTGACGCCCAGGCCCAGCAGGAGAGCATCCAGAAACGGGTCGCCTCCTACCAGGCCAACGCCCAGAAAGAGGCCCAGACGCTCGACGAGGAGAACTTCGTCTTCTCGAACCGCGCCCAGGACCTGCTCCAACGCGCCGTCAAGGAGATCAACGCCGACGGAAAATACAAGCTCATCATCAACGCTTCGGCACTCATCGACGCCGACACGACGCTCAACATCACGCCCGCCGTGCTGGCGAAGGTCAACGAGCTCTACGCCGCAGACCAGAAGAGCGCCAAGAAGTAATTCCGCCCGACTGGCACAAAAACCGGCTTCCCCCGCTTTCGGGAAGTCGGTTTTTTTTCATACATTTGCGCTGTCAATACCGACACCCGACCAATTAAACCTACGCTTGCGATGGGATTCGTTCCGTTCACATTCGTCGACCTGATAGACATCGTCCTCGTTGCCCTCATCATGTACTGGATCTACCGCATGACCAAAGGCACCAACGCACCCTACATCCTTTCGGGAATCATCGCCGTCTACCTGCTGTGGGTGGTCGTGCGCACGCTGAACATGGAGCTTCTCTCGACCATCCTCGGACAGCTGATCTCCGTGGGCGCCATCGCGCTGATCATCGTCTTCCAGCCCGAGCTGCGGCGGTTTCTGCAAATGATCGGGATGCGGCAGAAGCATTTCAACTTCATCACGCGGATCTTCTCCACGGGCGAGGACACCGTGCAGACGAACATCGCCCCGATCGTTACGGCCTGCCGCGAAATGGCCGACACGAAGACCGGGGCGCTGATCGTCATCGGGCAGCAGAGCGACCTGCGGTTGATCGCCGAGGGCGGCATTGCCCTCGACGCCAAAGTCTCCACACCGCTGCTGAAAAACATCTTCTTCAAGAATGCCCCGCTGCACGACGGAGCCGTCGTGATCGAAGGCGACCGGGTCGTTGCGGCGAAATGCATCCTCCCGGTGACGCAGAGCGACGTTCCGAAGTCGTTCGGGACCCGGCACCGTGCGGCCATCGGCATGAGCGAGATCTCGGACGCCATCATCATCGTGGTCTCGGAGGAGACCGGCGAGATCTCCATCGCACAGGGCGGCGACATCCGCCAGCACCTCGACCCGGCCCGATTGCAGCAGACCCTGCAACGGTATCTGACCATCAACACCCGCAAGCGCGCCAAAAACAAAGAAGTCGCCCAATAACCCGGTTAAGAACCGGGTTCTATGGGCTGCGGGAACATTTCAGGTTTCCGCCCCCTGAATCCGCGTCGTCCGCCGCACTTTGCTTTTCGCGGAAAGAGGACGCAGCGCAGGCGGCGCGAGAAGAAACGGGGCCGGTTTGCTTGCAAACCCGCGTCAGGCGCCCGTTTCCGCGACGCCAAACTGCGGCCCCGCGAAAAGCAACTTGCGGCTGGTTTTGGGTACCTTTTGCCATCAAAAGGTACAAGAATCTGCAACCGGAACGGTTGCCTTTTATGGCGCTTTTTGAATCGGCAAAAAGCGCCGCAAAAACCGCCCCTTTAAGAAAGGGGATTTGTGGGCTGCGGAAACTCACGAGGTTTCCGAATCGTGAATCCGCGTCCAACGTTCGAAGCGCAGACCTGAATCCGAACCTTTCGGATATACCTCCGCCCACAAAACCGGCTTTTTAAGCCGGCGCCGGGCGACTATTCGCGGGTTTGCAAGCAAACCGTCCCCGCGCTCGCATTTTTAGTCCGCATCTTTCTTTTCGATTTTTTCATCAAGCCGGAGATTTTCCAGCGCACAATTTATGAATATGAAAAACAGTTCCGCGCTTCGACGGTCGAGGCGCGGAATTGCTGTGGAAACCATTCACTTGCTCCTTCGCCCCTGAAACCCGGCTTTTAGCCGGGCGCACTTTGCTTTTCGCGGAAAAAAGAATCCTCGGAAAACCGAGCGCCCGGAACGGGCGGCTGTAAAGGCTTGATCTTACTGCGCCCGCCCGGTTAAGAACCGGGTTCTATGGGCTGCGGGAACATTTCAGGTTTCCGCCCCCTGAATCCGCGTCGTCCGCCGCACTTTGCTTTTCGCGGAAAGAGGACGCAGCGCAGGCGGCGCGAGAAGAAACGGGGCCGGTTTGCTTGCAAACCCGCGTCAGGCGCCCGTTTCCGCGACGCCAAACTGCGGCCCCGCGAAAAGCAACTTGCGGCTGGTTTTGGGTACCTTTTGACACCAAAAGGTACCGGTTAAAAAAACCGGTTTTAAGGGCTGCTGAACCCGTGAAGGGGTTCCGGATCGTGAATCCGCCCGGTTAAGAACCGGGTTCTATGGGCGAAGGGATGTACGAAAGGATCGGATTCGGTTCCGCGCGTCGACGGTCGACGCGCGGAACCGGATCGGAAACCCCGCAAAGGCCCCTCCGCCCCTGAAACCCGGCTTTTAGCCGGGCGGTTTCTTAAACCGACTACTGGTGCTGGGGGCGCAGCAGGTCCTGCACCACCTTCACCGGCGAGAAGGTCGTGATGGGCACATCCACGAAGAGCGTGTTCCAGCGCGCCATCGCACCGTTCCACAGCCCCGGAAGCTCCTGGGCCCGCAACTCGCGGCCGCCGCTCGACTTCGACGAGATGAAGCCCGTCGAGGGGTCGGTGTACTGCCGCAGGTCGAACTTGCCTCCTTTCGAAGTCTTCACCCCGCAGACCAGATCCACCGGATTGAAGTGCGTAGCCGACTTCATCAGCGGCATGTCGTCGGGACCGATCTGGCTCGACTCGGCGATTTGCAGCGACTCCGTGCCGTCGGGGTTCCCGACCCAGAAGGGGCCGCCGCCCGGCTCGCCCTCGTTGCGGACCATGCCGCAGACGCGGATCGGACGGTCGAGCACCGCACGCAGCAGCGCCGAATCGTAATCCGCCGGCAGCTTCACGCACAGCCGCTTCTCGATGAACTCCGCAATCGGAGCCAGCTCGCAGCCCTCGACATCCAGCGCCCGCAGGTACTCGAACGCCCGCTCCTGCAAGTCGAGCAGCACGCCGGCCAGCACCTTCTTGTAACGGACCGTATCGCCGCGCTGCGCGTCGGTCGTCACGTTGTCGATGTTCTTGATGAAGATCACGTCGGCGTCGATCTCGTTCAGGTTCTCGATCAGCGCGCCGTGGCCCGCGGGACGGAACAGCAGGCGTCCGTCGTCCTGGCGGAAGGGCGTGTTGTCGGGATTCACGGCGATGGTGTCCGTCGCGGGCTTCTGCACCGAGAACGAAATGTCGTAGCGGATGCCGAAGCGTTTTTCATAAACCGGAACCTTCTCGGCAAGCAGCGTCCTGAAGCCCTCCATGTGCTCGGGCGAGACGGTGAAGTGGATGCACGCCACGCCGTTCGACGATGCGTAGGAGGCACCCTCCACCAGATGCTCCTCGACGGCCTTGCGGGCCCCTTCGGGGTAGGCGTGGAACGTCACCAGTCCTTTGGGCTTGTGGCCGTAGTTCAGCCCCTCGTTCACGATCGCCGAGACCTTCGCACGGTCGTCCGCCCCCGCGGGAAGAACCGCCTGCAATTCGGGCCAGAAGGCAAACCGGTCGAGGTTCGACAGCAGCGTGTCAATGCCCTTGCCGCGCTTGCCCTCGTTGACGAACTCGAAGAGCTCCTTGAACATCCGCGTCGCGGCCCCCGACGCCGGCACGAACTTCACGATCCCCAGTCCCGCAGCCGCCTTTTCGTATCGCGCCACGGCGGCTTCGGCCTGCGCGTCGTCGAGCACCGCGATCCCGTCCCCGGGCGAGGCGGCACGCACCACGTTCAGCCACGGAAAGCCGCGGCGGAAATTTTCCAGTTGGGTTTCGACCCGGGCCAGTGTCAGCCCGTGGTCGGCAATTTGCTGTAAATCCTGTTCGGTAAACATATCGGTTATGGGTTTTGTGCAATAAAGTTACGCAAATTATTCGTAACTTTGCGCATCATGATCCGAGAATTTCACCAAATCAGCCTGCGCGACCGCAACAGTTTCGGCGTCGAACAGCGGGCGGCGCATCTGGTCGAGTTCGAAACGCCCGACGACCTGCGCGAAATCTTTGCCCGCGGCATCCCCCCGCGCTGGATGGTCCTCTCCGGAGGCAACAACGTCCTCTTCACGGAGGATTACGATGGTCTGCTCCTGACGCCCGTCGCCCGGCAGATCACGATCCTCGAAGAGCGCGGCGAGACGATCCGCGTGCGCGCCGAGGCCGGCGTCGAATGGGACGATCTGGTCGAATGGGCCGTCGAACGAGGACTCTGGGGAGTCGAAAACCTCTCGCTCATCCCCGGCAAGGCCGGCGCCGCCCCCGTGCAGAACATCGGGGCATACGGATGCGAGGCCGCCGACACGATCCGCCGCGTGGAGATGTTCTGCGTCGAGACCGCGACGATGCTCACGCTCGACGCCGCACACTGCGGATTCGGATACCGCGAAAGCGTCTTCAAGCACGCCCTCAAAGGGCGCGTCGTCATCACGGCCGTCGAACTCGAACTCGCACGCTCGCCCCGCCCCCGGCTCGGGTACGGAGACGTCGAACGCGAGGTCGAAGCCCGCGGCGGCGCCACGCTGCGCAACATCCGCGAGGCGGTGTGCGCCATCCGCCGCTCGAAACTCCCCGACCCCGCCGTGCTGGGCAACGCCGGGAGTTTCTTCAAGAATCCCGTCGTGGAGGCCCCGGTGGCCGAGGCCCTGCTGGCCGAATACCCCGACATGCCCCACTACCCCGCCCCCGAGGGTCGCGTGAAACTGGCCGCGGGGTGGCTCATCGACCGCGCCGGGATGAAAGGACACCGCGAAGGGAACGTCGGCGTACACGAGCGCCAGGCCCTGGTGCTGGTCAACTACGGCGGCGCTACGGGCGGCGAGGTCATCGCCTTCGCACACCGGGTCCGGCAGCGGGTCCGCGAACGGTTCGGAATCGAAATCGACACCGAAGTGAACATACTGTAAGAGAGATGACACTGATCGAAGCCTTTCAACGCTACATCGACGAGAACAACCTCGTGACGCACGACGACCGCATCCTGCTGACCGTCTCGGGCGGCGTGGACTCGATGGTCATGCTCTCGCTCTTCGTCCGCTGCGGATACGCGGTGGGCGTCGCACACTGCAACTTCCAGCTCCGGGGCGCCGAAAGCGACGAGGACGAACTCCTCGTCCGGGACGAGGCCGCACGGTACGGAGTCCCCTGGTACAACCGCCGCTTCGAGACCGCGGCCGAGATGGAGCGCACCGGCGAGTCGATGGAGATGGCTGCCCGGAGGCTGCGCTACGCCTGGTTCGACGAGTTGAGCCGCGCCGAAGGGTACACCGCCGTGGCCATTGCCCACCATGCCGACGACTCGATCGAGACCTTCTTCATCAACCTGCTGCGCGGAACCGGCTTGCGCGGCCTGACGGGGATCTCCATCCAGGTGGGCAAGGTAGTCCGGCCGCTGCTGTTCGCCTCGCGCCGCGAGATTCTCGAATACGCCGCCGCCAACCACATTCCCTACCGCGAGGATTCGTCGAACCGCTCGACCAAGTACCTGCGCAACAAGATCCGGCTGGGTCTAATCCCCCGCATCCGCGAAATCAACCCCAAATTCACGAGCCTGATGTGCCGCAACCTCGCGCGGCTGACCGACGCCCAGCTCTTCATCAACCACGGCATCGAGCGCATCCGCGAGACGGCCGTGACCTCCTCGGAGGGGATCGACACGATCCATCTCGACCGCATCGACCCGGCCTTCCCGCAGGAGTTCGTGATCTACGAACTGCTCAACTCGGCCTACGGATTCAAGGGCGACGTGATCGACGCCCTGTGCCGCACCCTCGCACAAGGAGCCGCGGGACGCCGTTTCTATGCCCGCGACCACGTGGCGGTGCCCGACCGCGGAAGGATCCTCGTGGCGCCGATCGCCCCGGATGACGAATGTCTGACGACCGTCGAAAAGGGCGCCTCGCGCAGCTACTGCGGCAATGCGGTCCTCTACTACGAGTATTGCGACATCGACACGATCAAGAACTTCGGCGTCCCGGAGCAGATCGCACAGGTCGACGCCGACCGGCTGCAATTCCCGCTGACGCTGCGCCGTTGGAGGGAGGGCGACTGGTTCATTCCCTTCGGCATGACCGGCCGCAAGAAGGTCAGCGACTTTCTGATCGACGCGAAGGTATCGCTGCCCGAAAAACAGCGGCAGTTCGTGCTGCTGTCGGGCGAGGAGATCGTCTGGCTCGTCGGGCGGAGGATCGACGACCGCTACCGCCTGACCTCCGAGACGGAGAACGTGCTGCGCATCACCAAAGAGATTGTCTGACATGGCCAAAGGTACGCTGAAATTCAAGGACTCGGTCGCCGACTTCGAACGGATCACGGGCGAAATCGCCGCCCGGAAATTCGCCGGCATCTACCTGCTGATGGGCGAGGAGGGGTACTTCATCGACGCCGTGGCCGAGCAGCTCGCCGCGTCGATCCTCGACGAGGCCGCGCGGGCCTTCAACCAGATCACCGTCTACGGACGCGACTCGGATGCCGGGCAGGTCGTGAATCTCTGCCGCCAGATGCCCATGATGGGCCAGTACCAGGTGGTCATCGTCAAGGAGGCCCAGCAGCTCAAAGGGCTCGACAAGCTCGCGCTCTACACGCAGAAGCCCTCGCCGACGACGATCCTCGTCATCTGCCACAAGGAGAAGAACGTCGACCGGCGTTCGGCCTTCTACAAGGGGTGTGCGGCCCACGGCGTGGTGCTCGAATCGGTTCGTCCGCGCGACTACGAGATCGCGGCGTGGTTGCAGCAGTTCATCCGCCGCCGCGGCATGGAGATCGACCCCAAGGCGCTCTCGATGCTCACCGACCACCTCGGCACCGACATCGCGAAGATCGCCAACGAATTGCAGAAACTCACCGTTTCGCTCCCCGAGGGGACGCGGCGCATCACCGACCGCGACATCGAGGCCAACATCGGCATCTCGAAGGATTTCAACAACTTCGAGCTGTGCAAGGCCGTCGTCACGCGCGACATGGCCCGGGCGTTGATGATCGCCGACCACTTCGCCCGCAACCCGAAGGACAACCCGCTGCTGCTGACCGTCATGGCGTTGTTCAGCCAGTTCCGCGACCTGTTCGTCGTGAACTACCTGCGGTGGCTCTCGCGGCGTCGGAACCAGCCCTTCCCGTCGGATCAGGAGCTGATGCGCCTCCTGCGCAAGAACAACACCTTCATCCTCGGGGAGATCAAGCAGAACGCCGCGCTGTGGGACAACCGGAAGGTCTTCCAGGTGCTGGGGCTGCTGCGCGAGTACGACGCCAAGAGCAAGGGCATGGGGTCGGGCGGCGCTTCGGACGGCGAGCTGCTGCGCGAACTGCTTCTGAAAATCTTCCTGCTGTGACCGACCTCTACCTCTATCAGACGGTGCACGTGGCCCGCGGCCGGGCCCTCCACGTCGCGGAGCACGCCGCGGTGCTCGACGCCGCATCGCGCGAGTGGTTCGGGCGCCCCTACACGCCCGCTGCCGCGACGCTTGCCGCCCGGATCGAGGCCCTTGCGGCGGCGGAGCGCTACCCGACCGGGGTTTCGGGGTTCGTGCGCATCGAGCTCACGGAGGAGGGGCTGGAACGGCTCCTGCCCGCGGGCGTGTCGCTCTACGACGGCTACGCCTACCGGAGCCTGCAACCGACGGCGGCAACGATCCCGTATGAGGTTCCCTTCTCCGAGTTCCCGACATCGGTCCGCGAAGCCGCAGCGGTCTGGGCCCGCCGGGCCGCCGAACGGACCGGAGCCGAGGTTGCCATACGCTGCGACCTCGAAGGATATTTCCACGCGGCCGAGGACGCTCCGCTCTTCGCCGTCACGGGGCGCACGGTGCTGGCGGCTCCGGCGGGCCCGGGTCCGGAGAGCGTCGAGCGGTCCATCACGCGGCGGGCCGTGCAGGCCGTCGGACTGACCTTCCGCGAGGAGCCGTTCGGAACGGCGGACCTGCGGCGCATCGAGGAGCTCTTCTTCACCGACCACCGGGGCATCACGTCGCTCTCGCACTGCGACGGGCAGCCGCTGATGACCTTCCTTGCCGAGCGGATCGCCGGCGCGCTCGAATAATCAAAGCCGCCCCGCACAATTTATGAATATGAAAAACAGTTCCGCGCCTTGACGGTCGAGGCGCGGAATTGCTGCGGAAACCATTCACTCGCTCCTCCGCTCCTGAAACCCGGCTTTTAGCCGGGCGCACTTTGCTTTTCGCGGAAAAAAGAATCCTCGGAA
>DSTMR04002__coassemble_732_pt1 | contig 43607 bp, 39 predicted proteins | sample DSTMR04002__metabat2_high_PE_025 | metagenome-assembled genome bin DSTMR04002
ACGGGCTGATTCTGGTCAACGGCCAGATTGAGGCCTCCTACGGCGGCGGGCTCTGTCAGGTCAGCAACATGCTTTTCTGGATGTTTCTGCACACACCCCCATCAGCAAGATTGACTGAATCAGTCGACATACATAATTAACTTCAGCCACCACGGTATGTCCTTATCGTCTCCACGATTCGCAGATGAAGGATCTAACCGTCCAAAATCGGATCCCCGGAAATCGGAATCCGACGATTTTACTCTTACATATAACAGGACAATTACATTTTCTTGAAGCACCCGTACTGCAAGCAAAATGCAACGCCACACAGAGGGTAGCGGTCGTTGTCACTCTTGGTCACGAGCTCCGATAATATTCCAACATAGGAAAGAAGATGGCACATTCTTTCCATACCCTCGACCATCTGGCGCTAAAACCGCCAACATCCCCTGCATCCGAATCTCCAGGCTCCGGCGAAAAAATCCTCCGCCGGGGCTTGGAGTTCGCGCAAAAATTACTACCTTTGCTCATGGAGTCACACCCCTCCGGCGACCCGGTCCGGCGAGGGAAAAGTACCGCCCAAAATTCGGACTCCTAACCCGAGTTTTACATTTTTCCGAGAATATCGGACACCTGAAATGAAGCGTCAAACAAGGCTTTGCCGCTTCTTTACAGCGTGTCCTTTTGTGGTATCAGTTAACGTCATAACTAACAGAAAATTAACGAGTTACAACGCTTTTCTGCATCGGCAAGTAATCCGACAAAATAAATTAACAGAAAGAGATGTAACAGGGACGCTCCGAGAACGCATGTATTGCGCCCGCAGGCCTTCGCCCTGCTATGTGCATGATACACGTTTCGCGAGGAGTGTCCGTGTTGCGTATTTCTGTTGGGGGGGGGCAGCGAAGGCCTGAATGTGGGATAAGTCAATTATGATTTGGTCTACTCCATGTTGTTAGACACCATTCTGCAACACCCCGGAGAATATCCACTCCCGCAAACTGAAAACGGCAATAAATCAAGAACAGATTTATTGCCGTTTCAACACTCGGGGCCGCATCATTACTTGATCTTGAAGAGGCCGCTGTCGTTGTCGTAATTTTCGAGTTCGGGTCTTACGGAGACTTTCTTCCGCCCGACACCGAAGCGCCACGAGAGGCTCAACGCCAGGGCGTGGTCCTTGCTCCGGATCTCATAGTCGGTCCGGTGCCGGACGATGCTTGTCGGAATCGTCTCGTTCGAGTAACGGTCGCGGACGAAGGGAAAGAAGCATTGCAGCGCGACGTTGAGATTGCGGTACGTATAGCCCAGACTGATGTAGGAGACCTTCTCGATGCCTGTCTTGCAGAGCCCGACAAGGCTGGTTCCTCCGAATTTCTGGTAGAGATCCAGCGCGAAATTCTTGTAGCTGGCCGAGACGTAGACCGAAACGGGGAACGTCCAGCAACGGTACGGACGCACCTCTTTCGACGGCTGGAAGAGTTGCTGCGCAGCCTCCACACTGCCGCCGATGCGGAGGAACTCCCAGGGGGTGAAGTTCAGGGAGAGTTCGCCGCCCCGCCGCACGTCCTGCCGGGCATTGCCGGTCTGGCAGAGGATGCACCCTTCACCGCAGCGGTAGGCGTCGAAGAGGCTGTTGCGGGTATAGTCATAAAAAAGGCTCGCTTGCAGCGTGAATTTCCGCACGTAAAGGTCGTAGTTCAGCCGCCATGACTGCCGGTGGGCATTCTCAAGCTCGGGATTTCCCGTCTGATAGAGGCCGTTCATGATCAGGATCCGGGCGTCGGACATCTGTAACATTTCGGGCATCTGTGTTCCCGATTCGTACATCAGGCGCAAGGTATGGGTATCGCCGAAATTGTATCCGGCCAGGAGCATCGGCGTGAAGGTCAGGTTGTGGAACCCGCCGCGGCCCGTCCGCACGTCGTAGTTGGCCCCCAGGCTGGCGCGGTAGAGGAATGAGCGGGCCTTGCCGCTGATCTCCGCATAGAGACGGTGCGCCTGCGTATGGATCGACTCCCGCTCGCCCGTCTCGGAGAGGGTGTTGCGCAAATTGTTGGTCAGGAAGTTGTAATGGCCCCGGTAGCCCACCGAGAACGAGGCCTGCTTGAACCGATGGCCGTAGACCGTCTCTCCGATCAGCGTCCGTTTCCGGTTGTCGAGATCCATCCGGTCGTCGAAGCCCGTCGGGCCGCTCTCCGTAGAGTGGGTCTGCTGCTGATTGTCAAAGCAGCTGCCGACCAGATTCACGGCCAGGGAGTTGTTCGCGCCGAATTGCTTGGCGAAATAGAGGTCGAGCGTCGGCACCACGCTCTGCGTGCGGTCCGAGAGCTGTCCCGCGCACGCCTCTCCGACTGCGTTCTGCATCAAGGTGATGCGCTTCGCAGCATCCATCTTTTCATTGTCCGCATCAGCCGTGGCCCGGATTTGCAGGTCGTAGTTCCCCTCGCGGTTGAGCGAGTAGGTCAATCCGACATTGTGCTGTTGCCCCCAATCCCGGATCTCGCGCACGTAGTCGTAGAGAAAAGAGTCGTCATTGAGTTGGTAGTCATAATGTCCCGTTTCGAGATCGGTCACGTCGCGTTTCATGTTGATGTGGGTGCCGTAGTTGAACGTGAGGCGGTTGTCGCCCCTGATATAGGAAAGGGCCACCGAGCCGTTCGAGAACATCTGCCCCAGCGTACCGTAGAGATTGCCGCTCCATCCCGTATCGAGCGGCCGCGTGCGGATGTTGACCACCTGCTCGGCATCGTCCATGTAGCGGATCGGCGGCACGTCGTAAAGTTCGACGCTGCGGACTTTATCGGCCGGAATCAGCCGCAGTTCCTCGTCGGTGGCCCGGATGCCGTTGATCAGAATCAATACCGACTTGCCGTTGATTGTCGCCAGTGCATTGGTCGTCCGATCGACACGCAGGTTGGGCAGCATGGCAACCAGCCCGCGGCCGTCGGGCGCCTGCTCAATCTGCTCCTTCGTGAAGAGGTACAAGGTCTTGTCGATGCTGCGGACGGTGCGCTTCCCTTGGACCACCACCTCGCCGATTGCCGTCGGATCGGCTTCGAGGCGAATCTCGCGGTCCGTATCCTTCCCGGCCAAGACGGCCAGCGAAACGCTCCGGCAGCCCAGATACGAGACTTTGAGGCGGTATTCACCCGGTTCGGGAGCTTCGACCGAATAGCGGCCGTCAAGATCCGTGGCGGTGCCACAAACCACGGTCAGTGTGTCACTGGCCCGGAAAAGAGCGACATTGGCAAAGGGGATGGCTTGCCGCTGCCCGTCAACAATGCGGCCGCGGACCGTTACACGCTGCCCCAGGCAGACATTGAAGCCCAGCAGGGCCACTATTACGATAAGACTCTTCATATGGAAAATGGTTCTATCAGGAAGAGGCGGACACCCGAATTCTGACAGGACAAATATAAGGGACAGGAACCGCTGTCCTGCGGCGACAGATGCCTGCAACGTGTTTTAACAGCCTTTGAGACGGATTTGACAAGGACTCTGTCCGCAATCAAGGCCGAAACTCCGCCGGCGAACAGTTTCGGGGCCCTCGTAAGAGCTCCGAAACTGCAAATCCTTAACGGCCGTCGGTCGATTACCCGCCTCGCGCGTCGTCTCGTCCGCCGTGCTGCGGGTGGACGGCTCCATGATCGGGACACTGAACGCCTCGATCGGAAAGGCCAAGAGCAAGAAGACCTTCAACGTCGCGGCCCTCGTCCTGCTGCCGAATGAAAAGGAGCTGAACTCACAACCGCCCGTTGTCGTTCCACTCACCGTAGAGAATGCCTTTGCGAGTGTTTTCGAGAAATTTGTCGAGGCGTTTCCGAAAAAGTTCGGGTTGGTTCTTTTTGATCTGAATGGTATCAATCCGCACCCGCCTGTAAAGGTCCGGCAGGCGGCAGAAATTCTCCCAGAGAACAGAATCAGACTGCAACTCGTGCAGAATATCGGGATCGATGGTAAATCCGGATTCGCTCATATCCGGCAAGACGGCCCTACCTGCATCAGTCATCAGCCCCAGCCGTTCCATGCGACGGCATCGTTCCTTGTTCAGTTCCGACCAATTGCTGCGAGGTTTCCGAGGACAAAGTTTCTGGGCTGTCACCTCCTCGGAGATCTTCTTGGTTGTGCAGTCAATCCAACCGAAACACAAAGCCTCCTCCACAGCATCGACATACCAGAAGGTATCGTCATCAACAGGACGACCCCGCTTGACCACCACCCAGCATTCCGTCTCCTTGTTGTGGTTCTCCTGAAGCCACTCGCGTAACTCCAACCTCGATTTGGCATCTAACAAATTATGAATCTCCATGATCCTCGGCAGCTGTCCAACATAACAAAATTACGCAAAATATCCGTGAATCACCTGTTTTCAGGGAATAACTTCGTAACGTACGACTCAAACCAAGATTCGGATTTTGTCAAGTCGTTAAATTCTTGTAATTTTCGTAAAATTCACGGACTAATTTCACGAAGCAATATGAAGAAAGACTTTGGATCGAAGAGTTGGCTCTACCCGATGCCGGTGCTGATCGTGGCAGCCTACGACGAGCAAGGTGTGCCCAATGTCATGAATGCCGCCTGGGGTGGCATGTTCACCGATGAGACAATCGGAATCTGTCTCTCCGCCGGGCATAAAACCACGAAAAATATCCTTGCGACACGGGCCTTCACCGTCAGCATGGCTACGGTCGATCAAGTGGCAGCCTGCGACTATGTAGGGATTGTTTCCGGGAACAAGGTTCCCGACAAATTCGCCCGGGCAGGATTTCATGCCACTCCTTCGGTGCACGTCAATGCCCCGCTGATCGACGAACTGCCCATGACGCTCGAATGCGAACTACTCTCCTATGACCCCGAAAGCTGCCATTTGACAGGACGTATCGTCAACATTTCGGCCGACGAAAGCATTCTGACCGACGGACAAATCGACCTGCGTAAGTTGCGCCCGATCAGCTATGACCCCGTTCATCTCGAATATATCGAATTAGGTGCTTCGGTCGACAAGGCCTTCTCCTGCGGCAAGAGACTAAAATAGCAGCACCTACCGCGATCAGGATGTACTCCCCCGGGAAAACAGGACCATCATCGACGGAGCGGATAAAACCGACTCCGTCGAACGCTGTTGGCACACCACAAGGCCCAACCGCTGCCATGTCATTTTCCGCCATTTCCCGAAGACCTACTCCTATGTCCCGGGCAAAGTGTTGTGGATGAAGGAACCCGTCAGTCCGAACGCGACCGGATGAAGGATCGCATCCTCGACCGCTACGGTCTTCCGCTGCTGCGTCTCTCGACCACGGGCACCGACGAGGAGGCCAAGATCCACACGCAATTAACCGAGCTGTTACAGAGATAGCGACAGGAGGAATTTATGGCTAAAAATCCGTCCAATCCATGCGAAATAACTATCTTTGTATCGAAACACGTTCCCAATGAAAAAAGAAGCGTCAAAAAACGTTTTACTGTTTCTTTACAGTATGTCTTGCGGCATCAGCAAGCACGGCAGCACGCAGAAAATCAATTATTCACATCGCTTTTCTTCATTGATATGAAATGCCGTCTGACCCGATCCTTCAAACTCACATGCAAATTCGCTCCATCCGACTGCAATGAGGAACCCGGAAGAAGGAACAGAAGAGGCTCCGCAACGAGGTATCTCGAATATTATTACTAACTTTACTCCTGTGATAAAAAACCGCAATTATGAAAGAGGTCGGTATCGAAAAGGCGCTGACATACATTGAGCCGGGACCGTTGGTACTGGTAACCACATTTGACGGCAAACGGAACAATGTGATGACCATCTCATGGACGATGGCTATCGATTTTGCACAACACATTGTTCTGACTACCGGACCGTGGAACCATTCGTTCAACACCCTGTTGGAACAACGGGAATGTGCGGTCTGCATTCCTCCGGCATCGATGCTCGAAACGGCCGTGCGCATCGGAATGGTCAGCGGCGCGAAGGCGGACAAATTCGAAAAATTCAGTCTGAAAGCTCTTCCGGCCCGGACGGTAAAGGCTCCGCTGGTGGACGGGTGCATCGCCTGTCTGGAATGCAGGGTTACCGATTACATCGACCGTTACGGGTTCATCATTCTGAAAGTAACGAGAGTCGTGGAGAATCCCGATTGCACCGACCGACGGATTATCCACGCCACAGGAGACGGAACCTTTACAGCAGACGGCGAATCCTTCAATTACCGGGAACTGATGCTGGATAAACTCCCTCCCGGTCTGTAAAACAAGATGGAAGAACCGGAATACACTGTCCGCATCGGGCAAATGACACGACAATACATAAAGAAGCGCCGGTCCGCAGCCCGGGAACCCCTCCTCCTACAACCAAATTCGCAGATTGAAAACATAAATCCTCCGAAAAATTCCACTTTCACACAAAAACAGTATCTTTGCAGTCGACAAACCTGCAAACACAATGAACGCTATCACCCGTACCGATTTCACCTTTGAAGGTCAGAAAAGCAAGTATACCGGAAAAGTCCGCGACGTATACGACATCGACGACAAATACCTCGTCATGGTGGTTTCCGACCGGATCTCCGCCTTCGACGTGGTCCTGCCCGAGGGCATTCCCTACAAAGGACAGGTTCTGAACCAGATTGCCGCCAAATTTCTCGATGCCACGGCCGACATTCTCCCGAACTGGAAGATCGCCACGCCCGATCCGATGGTCACCGTAGGCCGCAAGTGCGAACCCTTCAAGGTGGAGATGGTCATCCGCGGCTACCTCTCGGGCCACGCATGGCGGGAATACAAGGCCGGGAAGCGAAGCATCTGCGGCGTGGAGATGCCCGAGGGCATGGTCGAGAACCAGAGATTCCCCGAGCCGATCATCACCCCGACATCGAAGGCCGCCGAGGGGCACGACGAGGATATCTCGAAAGAGGAGATCATCGCTTCGGGGCTCGTGAGCCGCGAAGAGTACGAGCAGCTCGAAAACTACACGCGCGCAATCTACCGCCGCGGCAGCGAAATCGCAGCACGGATGGGACTTATCCTTGTGGATACGAAATACGAATTCGGCAAGAAAGACGGCGTCATCTACCTCATGGACGAGATCCACACCCCCGACTCCTCGCGCTACTTCTACGCCGAAGGGTACGAGGAGCGGCTTGCCAGAGGCGAGCGGCAGAAACAGCTTTCGAAGGAGTTCGTCCGCGAGTGGCTCATGGCCAACGGGTTCCAGGGGCAGCAGGGGCAGCAGGTTCCCGAAATGACCCCGGAGATCGTGGCCGGCATCACCGACCGTTACATCGAACTCTACGAAAAGATCACCGGAGAGCGGTTCGTCAAGGCGGAGGCTTCCGACACGGAGAGCATCCTGCGGAGAATCGAGACGAACGTCACGGCATGCCTGAAAACCCTCGGATAGGCTCCGGAGCGGGGCGGCAGAGAGAATGCCCCGAAACCGGCAGAACAATTTCCCAAGCACCGGAACATGAACAAAGCGGCAACTCGTTTGGCCGCTTTTTTTCACGACATATTCTCCCCAAAAAGCGGGCGTGAAAGCCGCACGCCGCCCGACAACGGAGCCCGTTCTCCGGACCGGCCGGCATCCGGAACGGGCCTCCCGCAGAAAAAGAGCCGTCCGTGTACGATTTTTCAGAATAAGCCCGTATCTTTGACCTCGGAAAGAAGCGCCGAACCATGAAAACCAACCGCGAGGAAATATTGCAGAGCGCCCTGCAACTCTTCATGTCGATGAACTACGAGAGCGTCAGCCTGCAAATGATCGCCCACAGCGTCGGGCTGACCAAAACCGGGATCTTCAACTATTATCCCTCGAAACTCGATCTGTTCATCGCCGTGGCCGACCGCTATCTCTTCCATCTCCAAGACCCCGAAAACAAGTTCGCCCCGTCGGACGGGTCGCTGCGCGACTTCATCGACAAATACGTCGAGGGCGTGGAGCGCACGATGGCCGAGATCGTGCGGCTGGGCAATGTCCAGCGGGAGAAGATGCCCGGAGAGTTGGCCAATGCCGGTTACTTTCACCTCTTCCAGCAGGTGCTTTTTTACTATCCCGACGGCAAGCGCAAGCTCCACGAATGGATGGAAAAGGAGTATCAGCTCTGGTGCGACACCATTCGGGGGGGGGTCAAGCGCGGCGAACTGCGCGAAGACACCGACATACAGGAAGCCGCCGCTCTGTTCCGGCAGGTCTTCATCGGACTGGCCTATCAGATGTCTTTCTCCGACGGCCTCGATGTCGGAATTCTCCGCAAGCGTTTCCACCATATATACGGGCTGTTGACGCGGTAGGGAGTCCCCGTAGGGCCTTTTCCCAAAAATCGAAGCAAAAATATGACCGATCGGTCATATTTTTGCTTTTTTATGCTATCTTTGCCTCCATAAAAAACTGACCAACCGGTAACTTTTATGGAAAACAAACCTTTCGAACGCATCCAAAGGAGTTTCAACTACACTCCTGCGAGCATCTTCACGAACCAATGGTCGAATCTGGCCTTTGGTGTAGGAATGATTGTCATTCCGGCCCTCTTTCCCTTCGGCCTCCGTATCCGCCACCTGCGGATTCTCTCGCCGGCGGTTTTCTCGACGATTCTGATCCTGGGCGGCGTGCTGCTGCTCTTCTTCACCTGGCGGAGCATGCGCAATGCCCGGGCGCTGAAAGCCGCAGGCGGGCGGATCACCGTCGACGGCACGCGCATAACCTATCCCGAAGTCGAAAAGGGGAAGGTCGAATACCGCTCGTTCCTCACCACCGATATCGAGTACGTGAAGGACGACGAGGAGGAGCACCAGTGCAAGATCAAGACCCCGGACAACTACATCATCTTCGAGGCCAAATATTTCGATTCGTGGGAGGAGTTCGAAGCCTTCCGCTCTCTTTTGGGATAAAAAACAAGAAACAAAAACATACGGACATGATTACCAAACTGACGAAAATGGCCGCAGCGGCTGCTGTCGCCGCCTTTATGCTAACGGCCTGCGGCTCGGGCGAAACCTTCCCGATGGCCTCCGACGAGGGACTTTCCAAAATCCGGGAGCTCGTTGCGGAGCATGTAGACACTTCGAAGTACAAGATTTACGAGGTGGAGTGGCGCGAGGACAACCGCGACCGCAAACTGGAAAACATACTCACGCATATCGACGTCTATTATATCGACGACGCCGACAACAACTACCACCTCGCGTTCCAACTCACGAACGGGAAGTTCACGACCGACGGCCCGGAGCAGAACGATCGCCAGACCAACTCCTACGCATGCTCGACGCCGCTCAACCTCGATGCCATCGATTTCGACTACATCCAGAAAATCGGCGAAAAGGCGGATGCACTGGTGATGTCCGACGAGGAGGGCAAAAACCTGACGTTGAAATCGGCCGGGATGTTCCGTTTCCGCGTCTGGCCGGTGTCGCTGAGCAACGTTGACCGCTGGAACCGCAGCGAGGAGTTCCGCGCGGAGTCGAAACAACGGCAAGTGCAGTTCGAGTTGAACTACGTCGATGAGAGCGAATCTCCCGAATACCAGGGCCGCTTCACCGTGACGAACTACTACACCGTCGCCTTCACGGCCGACGCTGCAGGCGAGGTTGCCATCGACGACTGACCGGCACGGATCATGGGACCCAAACGCTGGATCTGCGCCGCCATGCTGCTGACAACCGCAGGTTGCGCTACCACCCGGAGAACCGCGCGTCTCGAACCGACCGTCGCGGTCAGCGAATCAACCCGATGGCACGACTCGGAGGATGCCGACCTTGTCAACCGCCGGCTGAAACCCCTCGAACGTCCGCAGGTGCGCTTCGAGGTCGAGCACGCCATCCGGCATGCGGATTCGGTCTGGGTGGTGGCCCGCGCGACGATTCCCCACCGCTCGATCCGCCGCGGGGAGTGTTTCAAGGCGACGTGTGTCCTTCAAGCCCCCGAAGGGTTCATGGAGCTGGGCGAACTGTCGCTCGACTCGGGCCATTTCACTCCCGATGAAGAAGAGGGCGTGGATGTAGTGACCCGTCCCGGACGGATGCAGAACCTCTATCTTTCGTGGCGCTTTGCCTGGGACGAGCGCATGCGGATGAATAGTTTCATCGTGGTCTTCGCAAGTCTGACCGACGGCCGCCACCTGTTCCAGTATCTGCCTCTGATGCTGCCGCTCTTTTGGTGCGACGATACGGAGGATGAGTTTTACTGGCCCCGGTCGGCCGGAATCCCCGCGGAGGCCCTGTTGGAACACTCCCCCTTCGGAAAACAATAACCCGGTCGGTTTCAAAACGTGTCGGGCAGGAGAGCCGACACAGGAAAAGGGACAAAACAAGGTTTTCGAGAACTGTTTCCGATTTTTTTGTACCTTTACCTGATCTTCAAGCCCAAGTACGCACGTTCCATGAACCACCCCTTATACGGATACTCCCTCTGTGCCGCCCTGGCCCTGATGCTCTTCTTCGGCATCTACTTCCTCTCGGCACGGACTCCCGACAAACCCATTTTCAGCAACTACCTCCGCTCGCGGCGAATCATGGGCGTGGCCCTGCTGGTTCTGGCCGCCAACTACCTCGTACACCTGCTGTGCGAACTGCGCTTCTCGCATCCGGACCAGGCCATCTTCCTGAACCTCTCGACCTACTACCTCTCGGCCTGGCTGTTCAGCTCGGCCCTGACTTCGCTGCTCGACCGGAACTACCTCTGCCGGAACCGCTTCCTGCGGCACATCCTCGGATGGCTGCTCTTCACGGGCGTGTCGGCCGTCGTGCTGCTCCTGATGCCCGCCGGAATCCCCCAGTTCATCGGACTGCTGATCATGGCCATCTGGTTCTTCGTCTACGCCTTCCGCCTCGCCCGGAGGCTCGTACGCACCTACCGGAAGGCCGTGCGCATAGTCGACGACTTCCACTCGGACCACATCGCCGCCTATATCCGCTGGCTCTCGATCTTCACCTACTGGGCCGTCGTCTACGGCGTCGGGTGCGGAGTGCTGACCTTCCTGCCGAAACGCTACGTCTTTCTGTGGGTCCTCTCCTCGATCCCCTTCTACATCTACCTCTTCTGCTCGTACATGAACTACCTGCTCTTCTACGAACAGGTGGAGCGCATCCTCGAATCCGAAATGGAATGCAAGCCCGATACGAATCTCCCCGACAGCGAGGATACCGCGCCGATCGGGCACCTCACCATTCCGCCGAAACTCACACTCTGGCTCAACGGGCACGGATTCACACAGCCGGGACTCACCATCGAGGAGCTGGCCGAGGAACTCGGGACCAACCGGACCTATCTGGCCGATTACATCAAGACGACTTACCACACCTCTTTCCGGGAATGGATCACGATGCTGCGTCTGGAATACGCCAAGAGCATGCTCGTGAAGCATCCCGAACAGACCGTCTCCTGGATCTCCGAAGCCTCGGGGTTCCTCTCGCAAAGCCACTTCACGCGGATCTTCACCGAAAAGGAGTCCTGCACCCCCGCCCGATGGCGCAAATCAAAGGGGTGAAAAAGACCGGAACCGGCCAGACAGACTTGTCCAGACAACAATTTTTTTTGCCTGAACCACAATTTTTCTTGCCTGAACCGCAATTTCTTGCCTAAACTACAAAAGGAGCCTTTGCCGATTTTGACCGGATGTTTTTTGTTCGTATTTTTGGTAAAAATGTTCAATTCCCGAATATCTCCAAAAACTTCCGTATGAACAAAAAAATCCGCTCTCTGCTCGCAGCCTTCGCTGCATTGTGCTGTATTGCCGGAATTCGGGCCGCAGAGCCCGAGGTCATCGGTGAATACACCGTCCAGTTCCGCTGGAACAAATGGACCGTCTCGGACGAAACCCAGATTCAGGCGCTGGAACCGCTTCTGGCCCTCCTCGACAGCCATCCCGAGGCCACGGTTGAGATCGTCGGATGGGCCGACCCGACGGGTACCGTCGCAGCCAACCGCATCGTCACGCAACGCCGTGCGGACAACGTCGCCGGCTACCTGATCCGAAAGGGTTTCCCGGCCGGACAGATCTCCGCCCGGGGTGCCGGCATCGACACCGCAGAGCCCGACTACGGAAAGGCCCGGCGTGCCGTCGCCACGGTGCGCATCCTCGTCGAACCCGCACCGCAGCCCGAACCCGCCCCCGAACCGACTCCCGCCATGGAGACCCCGGCCCCGACCCCGGCCGAGACAACGGCCGAAGCCGCAACGGACATCGCGCCGGAACCGGCCCCCGTTGCCGAAGTTCCCCAGACCGAAGCCGAGCCGTGGAATCCCGGAAAGTTCGCCCTGCGCACCAATGCGCTCTACTGGTTGGGACTGATGCCGAACCTCGGCATCGAATGGCGGCCCGCCGAACGGGTGGGAATCGTCGTCAACGGAGGCTATGCCCCGTGGTTCAGCGACGACTGGAAACACAACTGGGCCGGATGGTTCGTGGCGCCCGAAGTGCGCATCTACCTCGGTGAGAAGATGAACTGGTTCGTAGGCCCGCAGTTCCTGGCCGGAGGTTTCAATCTCAAACCCGGCGGCAAGGGATATCAGGGCGACGTGCTGGCCGGCGGCGTCATGGGCGGCTACCGCATGAAACTCTCCCGCTGCTGGGACCTCGACTTCACCCTCGGAGTGGGCTATGTACACCTCGAATACGAAAGCTACCGCCGGGAGGGAAACATGAACGCCTACATCAACGACAATCTCGAAAAAAATACCGTCCTGCCGATCCAGGCCGGCGTAAATTTCATCTGGAAAATCAACTGACGCCATGAAAAAGACTCTTTTCTCAATATGCGCGGCGATCATATTCGCCGGATGTGTCAAGGTCGAGGTCGACTGGAGCCACCCCGGAACGGGGAAAATCACCCTCATCACCGACTGGTCGAAACGCTCCCCGGATGCCGCCATGCCCGACCGGTACGGCATCCGTCTGTTGAGCCCCGAGACCTTCTGGGAGGTATCCGAGACCCGGTTCGAAATCCCCAACCTCTTCGAACCGGGAACCTATACCCTGCATATCGCCAACCAGGCCAACAGCATCCGGCTCGACGGTACGATCGTCTCGCTTTATCCGGACATAGTGCCCCATGCGGCCTCCCACCGGACAAGAGGTCCGGTAAGTCCCGAGGTCTACTACTTTTACGAAGTTCCCGGACACTTTTTCTGGGGCAGCATAACGCAGCAGGTCGAGGCCAACCGCAACTATGAGATTACGGTGCCGATGCGCCAGATCACCCGCCCGGTGGAGATCGACCTGACGATCGAGGGAGTCGACCTGGAAGATTACAACTCCTTTTTCGTGTATATCAACGGAACGACCGATGCCTGGGATTGCGAAGCCGACAAACCGGCCGGACAACAGATGATTACGGCAATCGAGTGCGAACCGCAATCGGGCAACCGACTGACGGGCCAAACCCGGATACTGGGCGTCATGGAGGATCTGACCATCAAAATGGAGCTTGAATTACTCATCGAAACCGAAACGGTTTTTGATTGGATAACGAGTGATCCGATCGACCTCTCGGAGGAGTTCAAGGATTTCAACACCACAGACCGGACGGTTCCGCTGGTTATCAAAAAGACCGTTACGATACGTACCTCCCGGTGATTCCTGCCGTGCGGACGGGACGACGTCACGCCGCCCGAATCGGGACAGACAGGCGCCCGGCACCGTCTTCCCGACGGCCGTGAGGTCGGCCCGTGCCAGCACTCTGAACGACCGACCTCCCAAGAGCGAAGGGGCGGCTCCGTACAGGAGCCGCCCCTTCGCTCTGTCGGACCCGCTGCAACCGGAACTCCGACGAAAGGTCCCGGGCCCGACGGGCCCGCACGCCCCTCTCCGGACAAAAAAACGGACGGCCCGAAGGCCGTCCGTCCCCAAAAAAATTCCCATCCCTATCGTCTTGTCGCAAGTCCGGGCCGACGAGGGGGTCTACCGACCCTCCGCCGAGACCCGTCCCTGCGGAAAACGCACTGTTACCACGTCGCCTCCTTGAACGACGGATTCCCGGAAAGGCCGCAGGCATCGTATCCATGCCCGGTCTGATCGACAATCTTGTTGTTTATCGTCCAACTCGAATTGGGGTCTTGGTAGTTGGTCTTTTCACACTCGTCCATCTTCCAGTAGGCCAGCAGGTCGGGAGACTGCGGATCGACAACCACCAGATCCTTGACATTGGCGATCTCGTTCGCCGAGAGTGCCCGCGTCCAGACCCGCGCCTCGGCCAGATAGCCGTCCAAAGGCCGGTTGCCCTGGTAAATCGAGGCACACCCGAGGCCAAATCCGATCTTTCCGCTGGGCGAACTGTGGACGGTCGAAAGGTTCACCGTCTCGCCCTTGTGCTTCATCTCGGTGACGAACTGTCCGTCCAGGTAAATACGCAGCGTACTCCGGCTCCAAACGCCGGCCACATGATACCACTTCCCGGTGGAACACGGAGATGCGGTCGCCGCCGGCTGGTAGTCGCCCTTGCAGACCTGGAAGACATTGTTGTCGATCTTCACGTCGCCGAAACGCAGGCAGACTTCGCCTTCGAGACCCATGATCGACGAAATGTAAGGATTGTTGTTCTGGAAGTTCTCCACATAGACCCGGCATTCGAGCGTAACCTCCGGAAGAGCCGACAGGTCGCTCTGGTTGTAGAACCCCGGCACGACGTATTTGTTGCCGGACCCGATGTAGACGCCCTTGCCCCGAGCCGGAGCCCGCAACACAAGATAAAGCGTGCTCGACGATGCGAGAATCGGCATACTGCCATCGGTATGCACAATCCGAAGCGGCAGACAATAGAACTTTCCCGGATCGAGCGGCTGATTCATGGTAATCTCTATATCATCCGAGACATTGGTTCCGGCCTTGATTGTCGCCTCATTCTTCGAGAAGTCATACAACGTCTCGTCAAGCAGTATCGACGAGCGTCCGGAAGAGATGTTGTAGGATTCGAGCAGTTCGGGGCAAACCTCGACGGTCACGCGGGTATCCCTGTCCACAATCTGCGAAGCGGAGATCGAAAACCGGGCTTTCTCTCCGGCCGCAGAGATCGTTACGACCTTTGCCTGTTCCCGCTGGGCCTCCGTGATGTAGATCGAAGGCTCGTATTCAGCAGCTTCCTGACATCCTGCAAGGATCAAAACAGATGCCAGTGCGGCCCATATTCGTTTCATTTCCATAGTTTCTGTTTTTTAGGCAATTAATTTTTCGGCGCGTAAGCCTCAAACTCACAGCTGTTATAAGCCCAAGAATAGGGGATAATGGTCATCCGGATATATCGGCACTCGACCGGGCTGCGCAATTGCAGATATCGCCAGTTTCCCTCCGTAAGCGCAAGTTCAACGTCACCCGAAGCTTGCGACTCCCATTTCTGTCCGTCAACACTTACCGCAACATCGCGCAACTGCTTGAACGAATAATCGATGAATCCCATACGCCAGCCAACGATCGTCCGTACCGACGCCATATCCACCTCTACCTTCACTTCGGGCGTTTCATCCGTAAAAACGGTCCATCCATCTTTTAAATCACCATCAAACATATCTTCCGAGTAATCGGTGCCGTTAGCCGTGTACTTCCAGCCCGTCCGATCCTCGATAATCGTTCCATCGACAGAATCGACCTTTTCCTCCACATTGGTCTGCGACTTCGAGATAATGACATAGCGCGTCAGCTGGCTTTCGTCATAAAGCCAATAGTCGTCCGAATTCCCCAGGTCAATCCGGTAGGCGATCATGTAGTCGCCGTTCTCGAGGGTTTCGGGATCCCTGACGCCGATGGTGATCGTCGGGGCCGTCTTCTCGCCCTGCCGCAGGACGATCGACTCGGGCCGCGTCGTCTTGTCCACCGACAGGAGCTGATAGGAGGTTCCGTGGGTCTTATTGTACTGTTCGACCAGGGTCGGATCCACATCCAGCGCGAAGGTGACATCCTCCGAGGCTCCGTATTGCAGGGAGAATCCCAGCTCGCAGGTCCCCGCCTCGATCAGCGTACCGTCGCCCAGCGCAACGATCTCCAAATTCTCGATCTGTTTGCCGGTAAGACCCACGCTGTTGGTCTTCGTATCTTCGCTCACCGACACCTTCACGTAGAGGATCTCGCTCGCCGTGTTGGAGGCAACGCCCGCAATACCCGAATGGTCGGCACGCACGACCGCCAGATACGACTTGCCGGGTTCCAGGTTTCCACCCGTAATGGTCATCCGCACGGGCAATTCTTCCGACGAATGCCGTGAGCCGGCCGCAAAGTGGAACGACCCCGAGAAGGATACGTTTGCAGGATCGATCGCCTCGTAATCGGTATAGTTGTATTCATTGTAGGCCTGGACAAGCGAGGGATCCAGCACCAAAGGAATGGTCATGTCCGTGGCGGCAAAGCCCGACAACGACCCCGTCAGCGAAACGGCAACCGCCTCGGTGGCTCCCGACGGGAAACGAACCAGGTTCACACTCATCTCACCCGCCTGATCCAGCGTCAGCAGATTCTTCGAGTAATCGCCCTGCGGTGCCGGATTGGCAATCTGGATCGCCTGACGCATGTACTTGTAGGGCATCTCCGCATTGCCGTACTCATACTCCATGTGGTAGGCGCCGAAGCCGCAGGAGGTCTCCTCCATGGCGAAGTAGGCCATACCCAGCAGCGAGGGGATCGTCTGGCCGTTGTAGGAATAGTTGGCGCCGCCGCTCTGCCAGAGCGACTCGAAGTTCTCGGTGAAGATGATCTGCTCGGGACGCCAGCTGCGCGAGGCGGCATTGGACGTTCTCTGACGGAGATTGGCCGCTCCATAGCAGTTGTAAGCCTGCGAAACGGCATAATCACAGAGCTCACCGATGTTGGCCGGAAGCCAGTCGCTGTCAATGTTGCCGTCGATCAGGAACAGACGTCCCGTTCCCGACTTGGGGCCGATATACTTGCTCAACTCCTCGGCAAACTTCTTGAAATTCTCCGGGTTCTGGTTCATCGGGCCAATGTGGTCGGAAGCCGTTTCGAAGTCGATATCCATACCGTCGTACTGATACTTGTCCATCGAATCCTTGCCCCACGCCTTGGCGTAGGCCACGATACCCTCCTCGGTGATCTGTCCGTTGACCTTGAACTCCTCGGGCATGTCCTTCGCCGAGATACAGAAGACGACCTTCGTCCCCTTGACCTGCTGCACGAAGGCCTTGTCCTCGATCTGCTCGGGGCTCAGGCTGTGCCACTGGCTCCAAATCGAGATGATGTCCATCGAGTCGGGAGCGCTGCGCAGGCGGCTCTGCTCCGAGGCTCCGATCCCCGTCCAGGATCCGTACCACCCGAAAGCCAGTTTGTGATCGGTCTTTTTATAGGCCCGCAGACGTGCATAGTAGGCATCGTCGCGCGGGAAGGGCGACTGCTTATCCGGATACTGGATCCGGACCGGTTCGGGGGTCGTCTGCTTCTCACAGGAGAAAAGCAGGGCCAGACCCGCAAGCAGCGTCAATATCTGAATGAATGCTCTTTTCATGAGTTTTTCGATTTTCTTGGAAACAATTCACTCCTTTTTTCAATTCTTCTTGTCCCACCAAAGCTTCGTACCGCCGTTGTCGGAACCGCCCAGCAGGCGCACGGCCGCATTCACCGCACCCGCATTGTTCGCATATTCGAGCTTGGGGAAGACCATGCGGCGGATCTGCACGTTCTTGTCGATGCTCGGGTCCTGACTGGGCTCCACAATCGGGAAGATCCGCGGGAAACCCGTGCGGCGGAACTCGGCCCAGGCCTCCATGCCGTTCGGGAAGAGCGCAATCCATTTCTGCGTGATGATGCGTTCCAGTTCGTTGCCGTCATTCTCCCACTTGACCGCAACCTTGCCCAGCGCTCCGGTCGAATACTTCGTCGGATTCTCCGAAACGTCCACGAAGTCGGCAGGCACGTTCTCGCTCTTCGCGTAGGTGTCAGCCTGGCTCGTCGAGAGACCGTTCTCGGCAAACGACAGCCGGATACCCTCCTCGTAGTTGGATTTCGCCCCTTCGTTGTCGCCCGTCATCAGGCAGTATTCGGCCTTGAGGAAGGCAACCTCCGAGGCCAGCAGCCAGTTCATCGGCGTATTGGTCTGGATGTTGGGGGCCGACATATTCGTGTAGTACTTCTGCTCGGTGTTGCCCAGGCCGTTCCGCACGCCGTGATAACCGCCGCCGTCGATCGTCGCCGCCTGGAACATCGTCTCCCGGCGCGGATCCTCGTAACCGTTCAGGTAGGAGTCCATCGAAGCACTCATGCGCGCGTCGTTGTAGGAGTTCCAGATCATCTCCATCGGATTGCTGATCGTAATCTGGCGATAACTCTTCAACATGGCATTATTCTGCGTCGAGGTGATGACTCCGCTCTCGATCGCCTCCGAAGCGTACTGCTTCGAGAGTTCCGGTTCGACGTAGCGGATCCGGATTGCCAGACGCAGTTTGAGCGAATTGGCGAACAGCAGCCACTTTTTCAGATCGCCCCCGTAGATGGCGTCGACCTTTTCCAGCGAGCGGTCGTCCGGAGCGACCTCGATCCGCTCCCGGAGCGTCTTGATCGACTGGTCGAGCGTCTCGAAGAAGTGGTGGTAGAGCGTCTCCTGGGAATCGTAGGGATTTTTGGCCTCCCCGAAATGCAGCACCGGCAGCGGCCCGTACATGTCGCTCGCACGGTGCAGCGTCAGCACTTTGAGAATGTCGGCCACGGCCATCGCATGGGCCGTCAGGATGCCCTCCTCATAGCCCGATTTGAGCATCAGCCACGCCGGCATCACCTGCGTAAAGGCCACCTGGAAGACCGTATTGCTCCAATTATTGGCCGTCAGGTTGTAGACCATCGGGTTGCTGCCGCCGTCGAAGTGGTTTGCACAGGCCATGTATCCGGCATAGTGGTCGGCCAGCAGGTTCCAGCCCGTCTGGTAGCGGTTGACGGGTTCCGTCGTGTCGCCCGTCGTCGGATAGGCCGCATCCAGCTGCATCGTGGTGATGAGCGACGCCTGGTCCACCTCCTGTGCAGCGTTGGGATCGGTATTGAAATATTCGAAGTCTCCCGTACAGGACGATGCCGCAACGGCCAATGCGAGAACAACGCCCAGACATATCTTGATTCTGCTTTCAGTCTTTTTCATAGATCACGCTGTATTAGAATTGAAGCCTTACGCTGAACCCGATCGTCCGCACGCTGGGCTGCATGAAGAAGTCGAGATTCTGATAATAGGTGCTCGTCGAGGGCGTCACCTCCGGATCGAACGGCGCCTTGTTGTAGAACATGAACAGGTTGCGGCCGATGAGCGACACCGTAGCCCGGAGTTTGTCGTTGAACCACGACGACGGGAGGTCGTATCCGAGCGTCAGTTCGCGCAGGCGGACGTTCGTCATGCTGTACACATACTGCGACAACATGCCCATGCCGTCGCCCGTATTGGCATAGAAGTCCTTGACGCCGAGAATCGTCTGTTTCTCGGAGATGCGCACGCCGCCCGCCTCACGGGCATCGGCCGAAGCCTGCGATACGCCGAAACGGTCCATCAGCGCCTGCGTCACCGAGACGCCGCGGCCGCCGATGCGAGCATCGACCAGCACGCCGAGCGATATGCCCTTCCAGGAGAACTGGTTGTTCCAGCCCATGCGGTAACGGGCGTCGGTGTTGCCCGCATAGATCCACGTATCGGGATCGATCGAGACCGAACCGCTGTTGGGATCGACATAGATCTGGCCCTGATCGTCGGTTTTGAGACCCGTGACATAGAAATCGCCGATCGAGCCTCCCTTGCGGAGTTTCACGCGGTAGCCGCCGAAATCCATATTCACCTCCGGCAGCGAGACCTCGGCACCCGTGACGGGATCGATCGTCCCCTCGGGAACCAGTTCGCGGATCTTGTTGCGGTTCAGCGAGAAGTTGAACGCCGTCGACCACGAGAATCCGTTCCACGTGTTCTTGTATCCCGCAACGGCCTCGACACCCCAGTTGTTGACCTTTCCGGCGTTCAGGTACGACTGCTTGTAGCCCGTGCTGGGAGGAGCGTCGTAGAGGAAGAGCTGGTTGTAGGTGTTCGTATCGTAGTAGGTGGCATCGAGCCAGATCTTGTTGCCCAGGAACTTGGCGTTCATGCCGACCTCGAACGACTTCGTGCGTTCGGGACGCAGGTGCGTGGCCGGAGCATAGGTCTGGGTGGTGGTGACGCCGTTCTTGATCGCGTAGTTCGCCGCCGTGATGAAGCGCTGCGGCGGGTTGCCCACCTCGGCATAGGAGGCGCGGAGTTTCAGGAACGAAATGCCGGCTTTCGAGAGGTCGGTCATCGACGAGATCACGGCCGAAAGTCCCACCGACGGGTAGAAGATGTTCATCTGCTGCGTGAAGGCCAGCTGCGAGGCCCACTCGTTGCGGAACGTGGCGTCGAGGTAGAGCATCCCCTTCCAGCCCAACTGCAACGTGGCATAGATCGCCTGATTCTGATCGTGGTAGTTCTCCTCCATGGGCAGGGTGTTCAGGTCGCTGGTCACGATGTTGTTGAAGGTGAACTTGTTGGGAATACCCGTCAGGTGTCCCTCATAGCCCGTCAGCGTATTCTTGTCGTCGGTCAGGCTCGCACCGAAGTTGAACTGCACGGAGAAGGCGTTGTCCCAGAAGCTCTTGTCGATCGACAGCAACGCATCGGCATAGAGGTTGCTGTGGCGCGACGTGTGGTTGAGGTAGTTTCCGTATTCCGAAGCGAAGAGCAGGTTCGACGAAGCCGCGATCTTGCGCGTGTAGTTCATCACCATGTTGTCCGTGCGCACGCGGCCCGTGAGGCTCAACCAGTCGAGCAGGTCCCATTTCAGCGTCGCATGGAACGTATAGCGGTTCGAGGTATTCTCGAAGATCTCGCGGTTGACCACCCAGTAGGGATTCTCGACGCCGTTGATGAATTCCAGGCCCCAGAACTGCTCGCTGTAACCCAGATTCGGGTTGTAGCGCTCGTAGACCTGATATTTCCGGATATCGTCCCCGCGCGGGAAGAGGTAGACGCCGATGAGCGGGTTGTGGTAGATACCCTGAATCAGCGGGTTGCGGCTGTACTGCTTCATGTAGGAGGCACCCAGGTCGAGCGTCAGTTTGTTCTCGACCAGTTCGGCCGTGTTGCGCACCGAGAAGTTGTAACGGTTGTAGACGTTGTTCGGGATGATGCCCCGCGTATTGACCGATGCAGCCGAGAAATAGGTCTGGTTGCGCTCCGTACCGCCCGTGATGCCGATGGCATTGGTCTCGTCGAATCCCGTCTGGAAGAAGTCCTTCGGATCGTAGGACGAGGGAGTGGCGAGTTTCTCACCCCAGCTCATCGACGGCGAGTTGACATCCGTGCCGTAGGTATTCTGGAACTTCGGCATCACGAACGGCGACGAGAAGGTCGTGCTGTTCGAGTAGTTCACCCGCACGCGCCCCTCCTGGCCGCGTTTGGTCGTGATCAGGATCACGCCGTTGGCGCCCTGCGATCCGTACAGCGCGGCAGCCGTAGCACCCGTCAGCACCGACATCGACTCGATATCCTCGGGGTTGATGCTGGATATACCCTCGTAATCGCCGCCGTCGGGCGTCTCGTAGATGCCCTCGGTCTGCTTCGAACGCAGGCTCGGCAGCGGAATACCGTCGACCACGTAGAGGGCGTTGTTGTCGCCGTTGAGCGATTTGACGCCACGCATCACCACGCGGGTCGAACCGCCGGCTCCCGAGGCGCTGGCATTGATCTGCAAACCGGCGATCTTGCCCGAGAGCGAATTCATGAAGTTGGCATCCTTGACCGTGTTGACGATCGAGCCGGAGACCTCCTGCACGTTGTAGGTCAGGGCCTTCTCCTTACGCTTGATACCGAGGGCCGTCACCACCACGGCGTCGAGGACCTCGTTGTCCTCGCGCATGACGATTTCGAACGTCGTGACCGCGCCCGTCACCGGAATCTCCTGTTTCGCATAGCCGATCAGCGAGATTTCGAGCACGTCGCCCGCCTTGGCCTGCGGCAGGGAGAAGTTGCCGTCGAGATCGACGGCCACGCCGATCGTCGTTCCTTGAAGGAGCACCGTGGCACCGACCAGTGCCATGCCCTTCTCATCCTTCACCGTACCGCTGACGCCGCTCTCCGCGGTGCGGGCAGATGTCTGCGCCTTGCGCGACAGTACGATATGCTTGTCCCGAAGGGTATAAGCGATGTCGAGGTCGGCGAACAGCCGGTTCAGGACCCCAGTGAGCGCCTCGTCACGGGCGACGACGGTCACTTTCCGTTCAGTATCGATATCGGAGGTATTGTAAACGAACGAATAGTCCGTTTGTTGTTGAATAGTCTGGAAGACCGTGATGATCGCAACGTCCCGAAGATCGAGGGTCACATGCGGGGCCGATTGCGGCATCTGTGTCGCTGCCCGAAGGGTAAAGCCCGACAGTAGCATCGAAACAAGAAGCAGGCAACGAAGACGGCAAAAGACGGACCGTCTCTCCCTGCCTGCGGCAAGGTTGAAGTTTTTCATATAACAGGTTGAAGTAGGTTTTGATTACAAGGTTGTCTGAAATCATCGCGAAGATCCGCGAATCTCATGATTGAGCGATTATTCCCCCATAGGCAACAAGTTTTAGGTTTCGAAGTGGTCAGGTTACAGATCTGTATTGGTGTAAATTTCGATGTCGTTTCCGACGATCCGATAGTTGAACTTGTAGGTCAGTTGCAGGACCGACATGATGTGGTAGATGCCGTCCTCAACCTGGAAGTCTCCCGAGAAGCGCATCTGACGCAACCCGTCGTCCTGGAAGCGGATATCCACATTGTAATAGCGGGTGAGTTCCCGGACGATCTCCTCGAAGGTGCTGTGCTCGAAGCTGAAACGTCCGTGAATCCAGTTGATCGAGCGTTCGGCCGAGGGGATATCGGTCAGGAGCATGTTTTCCGTCTGCGTATCGAAGACCAGCTGCTGCGAGGGGTGCAGCAGCGCGGTGTTCCGCGTGCGGCCCCGGCTGGCGGCCTCGACCGAGCCTTCGAGCAGCACGGTGGTCACCGAATTGCGCTCCGGGTCGTTGTGGACATTGAAACGTGTTCCGAGCACCCGGATATCGAGTCCGCCCGTCGAAACCACGAACGGGGCCCGTTTGTCGTGCGCCACTTCGAAATAGGCCTCGCCGTCCATCGTCACCCGGCGCTTGCGGGAGAAGAACGACGCGGCATACTCCACGCGGCTCGACGAGTTGAGCCAGACCTTCGTTCCGTCGGGGAGCACCGCCTGGGAGCGCTCTCCCAGCTCGGTACAGATCGTCACGGGACGTGTCAGACGCGCCACGGACGACGAGAGCGACCAGCCGCCGGCCAGCAGTACCACGACGATTGCCGCCGCCGCGGAGAACCGGGCCAGACCACGCCGCCACATGGCCCGGCGGGCCCGGTCGTGCAGACGCTCCCTGCACCGACGGAGTGCCTGCTCCACGTCGATACCCGAAGCATCGTTGATCCGGTCGTGTACATACAGAATGTAATAGACTTCACCGAGCCGTTTTCGGTTCTCCTCCGAAGCGTCGTACCACGCCTCCACGGCCGCAGCCCGTGCTGCATCCAGTTCGCCGTCCAGGTAAGCGACCAGCGCTTCGTCGTTGATTTCAAAATCCGCCATTTTCATCTGCTTGTCTGCATAGTAATACAATCCGTCAGCAAAAAATACTAACGGGAAAACATTTTTTTCAAGAATCCGTCAAAAAAAGTCGTGTCCGAAGAGCAGGAGCATCAAGGGCCAGCAGTCTTTCAGCTCCTCGCGCAGCATGCGGACGGTCTGTCCGATGCGGTAGTTGACCGTCTGGGGAGAGACATGGAGGGCCTCGGCGATCTCCCGGTGGGTCATGCCTTCGAGACGGTGCATGCGGAACGTCTGCTGGAACTCCGGCGGCATCTTCCGCAGTGCCGCGGTCAGGCGCTGCATCAGTTCGTTCTCCACATACAGGTCCGGATCATCGAACCGTTCCTCATAGGACTCGGCCAGTTCGCGCATGACGCGGTTGCGAATCGAGTTGCGCGAGGCGCTGTTGAGCGCCTTGTTTTTCACGATCGTGAAGAGCAGCGATTTGAGCGGCAATTCCGGGAGCAGGGAATTCCGGTTCTCCCAAATCCACATCAGGGTGTCCTGCACCAGTTCCTCGGCGCGGGAGAGGCTGACGAACCGGGTGGCGTATGTGCACAGGGGTTTGTAATAGCGCCGGAAAAGGGATTGGAAACAGGCTTCGTTGCCGGCACGGAGCATTTCGACAACCCGGCGGTTGTCCTGCATGTCCGCCGGACATAACGTATCTTCTTGTTCTACGGCTCTCATCGGCATTGAAGCATGGGCCGGGCAAAAATACAACATTATCCCGTATATTCAAAAAATTACGACGGACGAAGCTTTTCGGGAGACGCCCGAACGGAAATTTTCGCTACCTTTGTCCCAAGGGGCCTCCGCAGGGTCCGGATCCGGAGAGATGGAAGCGATCACACAGTTCTTCATCGAATGGGGCTACTGGGGCCTGTTTCTCTCGGCGTTCGTCGCCGGAAGCATCCTGCCGTTCAGTTCCGAAGCGGTGATGATCGTGCTGGTCCGCATGGGGCTCGATCCCGTGGGATGCGTCGCCGCAGCAGCGCTGGGCAACACCCTCGGCGGTATGACCTGCTACTGGATCGGTTCGCTCGGACGCACCGAGTGGATCGCCCGGCTGGGCGTCTCGACCCGCCAGTTGGCCCGCGCCCGGAAATTCCTCGCCGGACGCGGAGCCCTGATGGCCTTCTTCGCCTTCCTGCCCACGATCGGCGAGGCGATCGCCATCGTTCTGGGGCTGATGCGCAGCAACGTCTGGATCACCGTCGGATCGATGCTCACGGGCAAAACCCTGCGTTATATTGTCATTCTGGCGTCGTTCGAAGGCGCCCTGTCACTCTTCTGACATGGAAATCCGACCTACCGACACCCCCTCCCGCGAGTTGCTCCTGCTGGCTGACGAGTCCGAAGAGTCCGTCGCCGACTACGCCGGACGCAGCCGCTGCCATGCCGCCTTCGACGACGGGCGGATTGTCGGGCAATACCTGCTGCTGCATACGCGGCCCTTCACGGCCGAGGTCGTGAACATCGCCGTGGTGCCCGACCGCCAGCGGCAGGGAATCGGGACCGCCCTGCTGCGACACGCCGTCCGTACCGCCCGCGAGGCGGGGTTCCGCATTCTCGAAATCGGAACCGGAGACTCCGGAACGGGTCAGATTGCGCTCTACGAACGGTGCGGATTCGTCCGCTGCGGGGTTGACGTCGACTATTTCCGCAAGCACTATCCCGCCCCGATCTTCGAAAACGGCATCGAATGCCGCCACATGGTGCGCCTGCGCATGGATCTGCTCCCGGAATAATTCCGGACAACAACCCGCCCCATCCATCCGCTCCGGCCGACAGGCCAAAAAAATCCGGTTCCGCACAAGTCGGGACCGGACGCACACTACTATGACAAAAAAACTTGCGCTCTTGCCAGAACGGGGGATCAATCGTTCGCCGAAGCCAGCGGCGCAGCCTGCGTGTAGACACGGGCGGCCAGCTCCTTGTCGAGCATGTAGAGCCCGAACTTGTTTCCCTCGACCGCCTCGCAGGCCGTGATCATCCCGCGGGCCGACTCCTCCTCCTCGACCTGCTCGTCGACGAACCAGACCAGCATGTTCGACGATGCGAAATCCTTGTCCTCGGCGGCGATCGCAGCCAGGTTGTTGATCATCGCCGTAACCTTCTTCTCGTGGGTCAGCGTATCCTGGAACATCTCCAACGGCGAAGCCCACTCGGTGCGGACCTCCTCGATGGGAAGCAGCGTAACCTTCTCGTCGCGCGAAAGGATGTAGTTCATCAGGATGCGGGCATGGTCCTGCTCCTCCTGGAACTGCACGTAGAACCAGTTCGCAACGCCCTTCAACCCCTTGGCCTCGGCGTCCATCGACATCGAAAGATAAAGATAGGCCGACCACAACTCGGCATTGATCTGCGCATTCAGCGCCTCGTGCAATTGCTTACTCAACATAACGGTAACTTTTTTAGATTGGTTTATTCTTGTTTGCTGGGACAAATATACAATAGTTTCCCATTATTTTCACAAAAAATCCTATCACATTATTCTATACACCGATAAGCCTTAAATATAAACGGCATCCGGGATGCAATCCGGATGCCGCAATCTCCCGAAGGAGACAAGACCTGTGCCGGGCAATCCGCCGCACGGGGTCAGTCGTCGATGTCGACCAGGCGGAAATCGGCGTCGAATTCGAGTTCGAGGCCGTTGTCGAGTTTTACTTCGCAGTTGCGGCGGTCCCGCTCGATGCAGATGATCCTGCGCCCGGGGAAACGCGCTGCGACGCAATCGCGGATCGGAGCCGAGACCGCGCCGGCCGGCACCTCGCCGTACTTGCAGTCGATCTCCTTCCACGCGCCGCTCCGGACGAACTCGACCTTCGAGCCGTCGACGAAGACCACCTTGTACTCCTTGTCGAACCACTCCTCATCGACCTTCGCATAGGAGACCTCCACCTCCTTGAAACAGGTCGAGATGAATTGCTGCGAGGCGGCCGGGAGCTCCCCCACGGTGATGATGCGGTCGTTGCCGGCAGAGGCCGGGAGGACCGAGAGTGCGACAAAAAGCGGGGCCAGAATAATCGTGAGCCGTTTCATAGTCATCGTTCGTTTTTTAATGGGTTCTACGGATCTGTTGTTTCACAGGGCAAAGATGCCGCCCGAAACTGAAACGAATCTGAAAAAACGGGCCTCACTGCGGAAAATCCACCGTAAAAACATGGCGTCCGTCGCGAAAGGCATAGGCGATCCGCAGGCCGTAGAGGCGGCAGACGGCATCCGCGATGGCCAGTCCCAGGCCCGTGGCCCCCTCCTTTTTCGTCCCCTGGTAGAAGCGTTCGAAGATATGCGCGGCATCGAGCGGACCCTGCGCGGCGTCGTTTTCGATCTCGAAGCGCCGCTCCGCGATCCGGACCCGCACCTCGCCCCCTTCGGCGCCGTGCACGAAGGCGTTCTTCACCAGATTCCCGACCAGACTTCCCGCCAGCGAAGGGTTCATACGCACGCACAGCGGCGTCTCCTCATGCAACGAAAGGCGCATCCTGCGATGGGCGTAGATCTCCTCCATATCCTCGCCCGTGCGGCGGGCCAGCGCCGCCAGATCGACCTCTTCGGTCTCGGGGAACTGACCGTTGTCGATCTTCGACAACAGCAGCAGCGAACGGTTCAGCCGCACAAGATGGTCCAGCGTACGCTGCACCTTGGCGATCTCGCCCAACTGCTCCCCGGTCAGGCCGCGGGCATCGTCCACGAGCATTTCGAGCCGGTTGCGGCAGACCGCCAGCGGCGTCTGCATCTCGTGCGAGGCGTTTCCGATGAACTGCTTCTGCCGTTCGAACGTCGACTCGGCCCGGGCGGCATAGCGGCGTGCGGCATCGTTGAGCCGGCGGAACTCCGTCACGGAGGTGCGGATCTCCAACGGCGGATTCTGTCCGCCCACCGTATAGCCGTCGAGCCACCGCAACAAAGCATACAGCGGCCGCATCGTGCGATAAAGCAGCAGAATCGTCACCAGCAGCACCAGCAGCAGCAGGGAAAGGTACAGCCAGACGATCGCATACAGGATCGCCTCGGCAAGATCCTCCTTCTCGATGCTGGGCGTCATCACCGTCAGTTCGTACCAGCGGCCGGCGGCGTCGCGGAAGGTCTTGCGCAACACCCGTGCCGGCTCCTCCTCATCGCGCTCCGGGATGAAGATCTCCTCGTCGGTATAGGTCTCACCGGGACGGGTCATGGCAGACCCCGCAGGCATCTCGCGCAGGAAGTAACCGCTGTTGCCGTCGGACTCCGACCCCGGGAGCTGACGCCCGGCCAGCACCCGCTTGACGATCACTTCGGCACGCGCTTCGAGGGCGTCGTCCGTCTCGTCGTTGATCTCGTCGATCATCGCAAGGTAGAACAGCGCGGCCCACGCCGCCAGCAGCAGCGAGAGGACCCACGAAAGGTGCAGCAGAATGCGGTAAACGAGTTTCACGGCCGGACCAGTTTATAGCCGAACCCGTAGACGGCGCGGATCTCGATGTCGGCGCCCGCATCGTGGAGTTTGCGCCGCAGGTTCTTCATCTGCGCGTAGACGAAATCGAAATTGTCCACCTGGTCGATATGGTCGCCCCAGACCCCTTCGGCCAGCGCCGCCTTGTCGACCGTGTGGTTCGGACGGGTCATGAAATAGTGCAGGATGTCGTACTCCTTGCGGAGGAGTTCGAGCGGACGCCCCGCCACCTCCACACGCCGGCTGTCGGGCCACAGGCGCACGTTCCCCGCATCGAGGCTCTCATGTCCGTCCCGCTGGTGGCGGCGCAGCACGCTCCGGATCCGGGCGCTCAACTCCGCGAGGTGGAACGGCTTCGGAAGGTAGTCGTCGGCGCCGAGTTCGAGCCCCTCGATCTTGTCGTCCAGCGAATCGCGCGCCGAGATGATGATAACGCCGGCCCGGCTGCGGCGGCGTTTCAACTCTTCGAGCAGCCGCAGGCCGCTGCCGCCGGGCAGCATGATGTCCAGCAGAATGCAGTCGTAATCGTAGGCGGCGAGCTTGTCCGACGCCGCGGCATAGTCGGCGGCCTGTTCGACGACGTATTGCTCCCGGACGAGCGTCCGGGCCATGATCTCCCGCAGGGAGGGTTCGTCTTCCACGATGAGTATCTTCATATCGCAAATTCCATTTTCCGGAGCGCCGGTCTCCGCACCGGCCCGGCTCCGGAGACAAAGGTAACACCCGAATCCGAAAGGAAACTGAAACGCCGTCCGTTTTCACCGCCAGTCGCAGCGCATCACGTACTCCCCGGCCGCGGCTTCGACCACGCGGAAGCCGAGCCGCCGATAGAGCCGGACGGCGGGATTGGCCCGCTGTACGGAGAGCGACACGGCGGCAAAGCCCCGTCCGTGCAGTTCGTCGAGCATCGCCCGCAAGAGCTGCGTTCCGATACCGCGCCCGCGGTACGGCGGAAGAAGAGCGACGGCCAGTTCCGGAATCCCCTCGCCGACCCATCCGAATCCGTGCAGGCAGCGGCTCCATGCGGCGCCGACAACCCGTCCGCCGACCTCGGCCACCAGGCAGCAGTCCGTGGGCCGCGCCCCGAACGCCTCGACATAGGCCCGGAGCGCCGGCATGCGGATCACCTCCCGCGGCAGAGGATTCCGCGGGTCCGGCTGCCAGACCGCCTCGTAGAGAAAATCGTCCAGCAGCGGGATTTCCGAATTCCGGATCGTTCGTATCCTTGCATCCATCTCCCCAAAGATAGCCATTTTCCGGGGTCCTTGTCATCGCGCCGACAAAAAAAAACGATGCCCGCGGAGACGGGCATCGCCGACGGGCTCCCGCCCGACAGCTTCCAGTTCGCAGAATCGGCTACGCCATCTGTCCGGTCCGCTCGAAATAGCGTTGCAGGACCAGCAGCGAGATGATCCGCTCGCGTTTCCGGTCGCGGAACTGCGCGATGTACTCGTGGGCATGCGCGATGATCGCCTCCGCCTCCTCCGGATGCTCGATATAGTAGCGCATGCGCTCTTCCAGGTCCGAATAGTCGGGCTTGATCTCCACATAGTGGTAGTTCGGGACGAGCGTGCCCTCCATGAACCACGTCTCGTAGGTCGGGCGCGGCATCACCGCCAGCGAATTCGACGACATGATCCATTTGAGGTTCGTCGCGACGTCGAAGCCCTCGATCGCCAGAATGAACTTGTATTTCAGATGGTCGTACATCGAGATGTGCGGCTTGACCCACTCGTCCGGATACGACGGATCCGGACCCGAGACCCCGGCGTCGCAGCACGCCGAACCGAAATACATCTGCATGAACCGCACCCGATGGGGGCGCTTCCGGACCGCCAGCCGGAAAATCGCCCGGTTCTCCTTCTCGCGGAACGGAATGTCGTCTTTCAGGAAGATGAAGTGGCGCACCTTGTCCAGATTCAACAGCACCGAATTGGCGTTGTCGTCCCGGATCGGGCGGCTCTTGACGATCGACGGGATCTCGGGAACCTGCGTCACATCGCCCGGAACCGTATTCCAGCGCAGCCGGTTGTCGAACCATCGCGTATATTCATACGTATCGAAGAAATAGGCCGAACGGATTCCCTTGCGGAGGCGGTGCTGTGCCAGCGGCCACAGTCCGTCAATCCCCGCCGGATTCTGCGGATCGAGCCGGTTGTAATAATCGGCCCGCCGGCTGATGTAATCCCAGTCGGGACGCCGCTGCGCCCGCGCAAGCACCCGCTCCAACCGGGACTGTAAAAATACCTTCGGCGTCATGTAACGCGCGAAGCTCGTCAGAAACCACAGGAATTTGATTCGTTTGTTATAAAAGATTCGATTCAGACGATTCATGGGTCGAATAAGGAGTGGAAAAAGGTTCTTCGTGGTGCAAAGGTAAAAATTATCCCCAAAATAGCAACAAAAAGGCGGAACCCGTCGTCGGATTCCGCCTCTTTTTATGCCGTTCGGGCCGCGCTTGCGCCTTCGAACCGCTTGCCGTCCGGGCCGTGTCAGACCTTCATGCTGTTGCCGTCCGGCCCGTGTCAGACCTTCCTGCTGCTGCCGCCCGGCCCGTTTCAGACCTTCATGCTGCTGCCGCCCGGCCCGCGTCAGACCTTCCTGCTGCTGCCGCCCGGCCCGCGCTTACGCCTTCGAACCGTCGTAGGCCCACTTCACGTAGATGGCGCCCCACGTGTATCCGCCGCCGAAAGCCGACAGAATCAGGTTGTCGCCCTTGCGGAGCTCCTTTTCGTAGTCGTAGAGACACGTCGGGATCGTCGCAGCCGTCGTATTGCCGTTGCGGTCGATGTTGATCATGCACTTCTCCTGCGTAATGCCCATGCGGCGCGCCGTGGCGTCGATGATGCGCAGGTTGGCCTGGTGAGGGACCAGGAAACGGATGTCCTCGCCCGTCAGGTTATGGCGCTCCATCATCTCCACCGACACGTCCGACATCTTCGACACGGCGGCCTTGAAGACGGCGTGGCCGTCCCACATGATCGTGTGCCAGTTGTTCTGGACGGTCTCGATCGACGCCGGATAGCGCGATCCGCCGGCCTTCATGTAGAGCTGCAACTCACCCGAGCCGTCCGAGCGGAGAATCGAGTCGATCACACCGTAGCCATCGGTATTCGGCTCCAACAGCACCGCTGCGGCGGCATCTCCGAAGAGCGGGCAGGTGGAACGGTCCGTATAGTCGATGATCGACGACATCTTGTCGGCGCCCACGACAATGACCCGCTTGCTCGTTCCCGACTCGATGAACTTCGCACCGGTCGTCAGGGCGAAGAGGAATCCGCTGCACGCCGCCGAGACGTCGTAGGCGAAGGCATTCTTGCAGCCTGCCTGGTCGGCGATCAGGTTGCCCGTCGACGGGAAGAACATGTCGGGAGTAACCGTCGCACAGATCACCACGTCGATCGACATCGGATCGACGCCCGTCTTGTCGAGCAGGTTCGTGACCGCACGGGCTCCCATATAGGAGGTACCGATACCCTCGCCTTTGAGGATGTGGCGTGTCTTGATACCGGTATGCGACATGATCCACTCGTCGTTGGTGTCGACCATCCGGCTCAATTCGTCGTTGGTGAGAATATAATCGGGGAGGTACTGTCCTACGCCCGTAATCGCAGCTGTTATCTTACCCATTAACTTAACTTTTGCTTACAAAAAACTGATTAATTTTCGAACGCGCGTTTGAGTCGCGCCGTCAGACCGGCCTTGATGACCTGCTCGGTGGAGAGGATCATGCTCTTGATGGCCAGCGGGGAGGAGCATCCGTGGCCGATGATGACCGGGGCGTTGACTCCCAGAACGGGCGTGCCGCCCACGTTCTCATAATTCATGGCGTCCCAGAAGGCGTTGCGCCCACCCAGCGCCAGATTGATCCGGTAAAGGCCTTCGGCCATTTTCAGAACCGTGTTGCCGACGAAGCCGTCGCAGACGATCACATCGGCGACCTTGCCCGAGAAGATGTGCGAACCCTCGACATTGCCCACGAAACGGATCCGCTGGTCGGCTTTGAGCAATTCGTAGACGGCTTTCGCCTGCGCATTGCCCTTGGTCTCCTCCTCGCCGATGTTGAGCACGGCGACGCGGGGGTTTTCGATGCCCAGAACCGATTCGGCATAGATCGAACCGATCAGACCGTACTGGGCCAGCACTTCGGGTTTGCAGTCGACATTCAGGCCCACGTCGAGCAACAGTGCCGGACGTCCGGCAGCCGTCGGGACGATGGACGAGATCGTGGGACGAATGACCCCTTCGATCGGTTTGACGGCGTACATCGACCCGACCATCATGGCACCGGTCGATCCGGCGCTTGCGAAGCCGTCGACGGCGCCCCGGGCCAGATAACCGAAACCTACCGTGATGCTCGAATCGCTCTTGCTCTGGAAGGCCTTGGCGGGATGATCGCCCATTTCGATCACTTCGCTCGTGGGGACAATGTCGAAACGCTCGGCCGGACAACCTTCCGAGGCGAGCACGGAACGGATCTGCCGTTCGTCGCCGAAGAGGACGATCCGGCTCTCGGCACCGATCGCATCGAGTGCCATGACAGCACCTTTGACCGCCGCTTCGGGAGCATAATCGCCGCCCATTGCATCTACACCAATCTTTACCATATCCATAAGAGTTGGTTGAAACCTTCGGACCCTTCGTCCGGGAGCGGACTGTGCCGTCCACGGTGCGAGGGCCGCTCAAAAACTGAAAAAGAGCCTTCCGTCTCCGGAATGCGCTCTTCCGACGCCGAATCGGTTATTCGGCGGCCTTCTTCTCGATGGCGAGCTTGCCGCGGTAGAAGCCGCACTCCGGGCATACACGGTGATAAAGCACCGCAGCGCCGCAGTTCGAGCAGGTAACGACCGTCGGAACGACAGCCTTGTAGTGAGTTCTGCGCTTGTCGCGTCGCGTCGACGAGATTTTGTGTTTAGGATGTGCCATTTTACAACTGTTGTTTTATATAAGTTCGACTTTCCTTGTTTCCGTTCACTTCGCAGCGTCGGGATGCCCGGGCGTTCCCTCTTCGGAGGGCTCCGCCGCCTCGGACTCCATGCGTTCGCGCAGGGCCGCCAACTTGGCCCACTCGCCGTCGGCATGCCCGCGGGTCGCAGCCCGCTCCTCAATGGCGGCGAACTCGCTGTCCGAAACGATGCGGAAGCGTTCCAGCATCTCCGGGTTGCACTCTCCTTCGGGATGCACCCGCTGGTAGGGCAGCGACAGAACGATGCTTTCGTAGATGTATTGTGTCAGATCCACACGCTCCTCGCCCGGCAGCAGCCACAGCACCTCGCCGTCGTACTCGCGCACCTCCTCCGAGAAGCGGACCAGCAGCTGCCCCTCGAAATCGACGGGCACCCGGCAGTCTTCCAGGCAGCGGTCGCACGCCACGACGACGTACCCCGAGATGGCGACATCGAGCGTGAGCTGTGCTTCCGAGCGGTCGAGATCGACCCGCACCTCACAGGCTCCGTCCTTGATCTCCGTGTTCTCGAAGGCCTCGAACAACGACCGATCCACCGCGAACCGGAATTCGTGATGTCCGTTTTTCAGCCCCTTGTAGGCGATCGAATATCGTTGAGTTTCCTCCATTTGAACACATTTAGTGCGCAAAGTTACTAAAAAATAGGACAACTGCAAAGAAAACTACGAGTTTTAGCACCCCCGAGCCGCGGAGCGGACACGCGGCGGGCGGCAAACGCCGTGAAAATTTGCTTTTGCACGCCGCAAGCGTTATCTTTGTCCCGACATGGAGGAACAAGGATTCAAGATCGAACTGAAAAGCCGCTACGCGGAGTGGTGGCATTACAATGCGGACCTGATGTGCGGCTGCTTCGATGCCGACGACAACCGGATCGGTTTCGCATCGACGGCTTCGGATGTCGCCGACGTGGGTTCGAACCTCACCGAGCGTCCGACCGACATCCCGGCCGCCCGGAGCGTCGTGCTCGAAACGCCGCCCTGCCACCACCTGGTGCTCTACGTCTACATCATTCCCCACACGCTGCCCGCGGGCAACGACATCGACTCCACCCGTCCGTTCGAGGCGGAGATCCGCATCTCGCGCGGAGGCCGTCTTCTGCGCACCGAGAAGCGCGCCATCAACCAATGGTCGGGGGCCTCGATCGAGCTGAAAGTCGAAGCCGGAAAATAGACCCCGCGCCCGCAATCGCGACATGCCGTTCAGGCGGCCCGACGCAACAAAGCCCGACACCATAAAGCCCGACGCCACAAAAAAAGGAACGCCCCGCGTGGAGCGTTCCCTTTTCTTAACCGAAGGTCCGATTACTTGTTGTAAGCCTTCATCACCGAGATGAGGTCGAGCACCTTGTTCGAGTAACCCCACTCGTTGTCATACCAGGCAACAACCTTTACGAAGGTGTCGGTCAGTGCGATACCGGCAGCCTTGTCGAAGATCGACGTGCGTGCGTCGCCCAGGAAGTCCGACGAAACGACAGCCTCCTCGGTGTAGCCCAGAACGCCTTTCAGTTCGCCTTCCGAAGCCTCCTTCATGGCAGCGCAGATCTCATCGTACTTGGCCGGCTTTGCCAGGTTGACCGTCAGGTCGACAACCGATACGTCGAGGGTCGGAACGCGCATCGACATACCCGTCAGTTTGCCGTTCAGCGAGGGGATCACCTTGCCTACGGCCTTGGCAGCACCCGTCGACGAGGGGATGATGTTGCCCGAAGCGGCACGGCCGCCGCGCCAGTCCTTCATCGAGGGACCGTCCACGGTCTTCTGCGTTGCGGTGGTCGAGTGAACCGTAGTCATCAGACCGTCCGTGATGCCGAACTTGTCGTTCAGGACCTTGGCGATCGGGGCGAGGCAGTTCGTGGTGCACGAAGCGTTCGAAACGATCTTCTGGCCGGCGTAGGTATCGGTGTTCACACCGCATACGAACATCGGCGTAGCGTCCTTCGAGGGGGCCGACATAACCACATACTTGGCACCGGCAGCCAGGTGAGCCTGTGCCTTCTCCTCGGTCAGGAAGAGACCCGTCGACTCAACAACGTACTCGGCACCAACCTCGTTCCATTTCAGGTTTGCGGGATCCTTCTCGGCGGTTACGCGGATAGCGTGGCCATTGACGATCAGCTGGCTCTTCTCGACGTTGTAGTCGATTTCGCCCTTGAACTGGCCGTGCATCGTGTCGTATTTCAGCATGTAAGCCAGGTAGTCTACCGGGCAGAGGTCGTTGATACCCACGATCTCGTACTTGTCAGTCTGCGTGCAGGCAGCACGGAAAACCATACGGCCGATACGACCGAAGCCGTTGATACCGATTTTGATAGTTGCCATAATGTTTTGAATTATTTGTTAATAAAACCTTTCGTTATTTTTTTCACAGCGCAAAAGTACACACTTTAAATATTATACGCAAATAAAAATTTAATTTTTTTACGAACCTTGCTCCCAACGCCATCCGCAGCCGCCGGTGTTTCGGCAAAATCCGGGCCACGCCCGGGGCCCAATGCCGAACAAGGCTCAACATCCAACAGCCCCGACACCGAACAGCCCACGCCCGACAGACCCAGCACCCACCGGACCCAACACCTAACAGTCCCCGCCTAACAGTCCATGTCCAACGGTCCCACACCGAACAGCCCATGCCCAACAGCCCCCACGCCCAACAGCCCCACGCCCGACAGCCCCACGCCCGACAGCCCCACGGCTAACGGGCCGCAGCTTTCGCCCGTTTGGCCATTGCCGAGGCAAAGACGAAATCGTTCAGCTCGCGGTTCTCCGCATGGAGGATCTCCTCCTTGGTGCCCTCCCACCACTTGCGGCCCTCGTGGATGTAGACGATCTTCTCGCCGATCTCCATCACCGAGTTCATGTCATGCGTATTGATGATCGTCGTCATGCCGTACTCATGGGTGATCTCGTGGATCAGGTTGTCGATGACGATCGAGGTCTGCGGATCGAGGCCCGAGTTGGGTTCGTCGCAGAAAAGGTAGCGGGGATTCATCACGATGGCCCGCGCAATGGCCACGCGCTTGATCATGCCGCCCGACAATTCGGCCGGATAGAGGCGGTTGGCGTCCTCCAGGCGCACGCGGTGCAGGCAGAAGTTCACCCGTTCGAGCTTTTCGCGCTCGCTCTGCGTCGTGAAGAGGTCGAGGGGCAGCTTGACATTCTCCTCCACGGTCGACGAGTCGAGCAGCGCCCCGCCCTGGAAGATCATGCCGATGTCCTTGCGGATGCCCTTGCGTTCGCGGAAACCCAGCCGCGAGAAGTTCACGTCGTCGTACCACACGTCGCCCGAATCGGGTTCGTGCAGCCCCACGAGGGTTTTCAGCAGCACGGTTTTGCCCGAACCGCTGCGTCCGATGATGAGGTTCGTCTTCCCGGTCTCGAACGCCACCGAGATGTCGTCGAGCACCACGCGCCCGTCGAACGACTTGACGATATGTTCGGCTCGTATCATATCAGCAGCACCTGGGTCAGGATCAGGTCGAAGAGCAGGATCACCACGCAGCTCACCACGACGGCGCGCGTCGACGCCGCGCCGACTTCGAGCGAGTTGCCGCGGGCGTTGTAGCCGAAGAAGGCCGAGATCGAGGTGATGATGTAGGCGAAGAAGACGGTCTTGATGAGCGTGTAGGTGATCGAATAGGGGCGGAAGTCCATCAGCAGGCCGTCGACATAGTCGGCGGGGATCATGATGCCCGTGGCGGCGGCGATGAGCCAGCCCCCCAGCACGCCGATCAGGATCGAGAGGATTGTCAGAAACGGGAAGAAGAGCATCGCGGCGACGATCTTCGGAAGGATGAGGTACGACGCCGAATTGACGCCCATGATTTCCAGGGCGTCGATCTGCTCGGTGATGCGCATGGTGCCGATCTCGGAGGCGATGCTCGACCCGACCTTTCCGGCGAGGATCAGCGCCACGACGGCCGACGAGAATTCCAGGATCATCGTCTCGCGCGTGGCATAGCCGATCAGCGACTGGGGGATGAACGGGGAGTCGAGGTTGATCGACATCTGCAAGGTGATCACCGCGCCGATGAAGATGGAGATGATGGCCGTCAGTCCGATGGAGTTGACGCCCAGGGACTCCATCTCGAAGATGATCCGCCGCCGATAGATCACGGCCTTCTCCGGACGGGAAAAAACCTTCCCCATCAGGATGAAATAACGGCCTATCTGTTCGAATACCCGAAGCATGTCAGTTTTTCTCCTCTTCGAAGTCGATGTAGTCGCCCACGTCCTTCGAGACGCGTTTTTCGGGAGCGCCGGGCGTCTTGTGCACCCGCACCTCGCCTTCGCGGCCCCGATGCCGGGGCTCCTCCCCGGTGAAGGGGGTCCCGAAGCCTCCCTGCCGCGGATCGAAACCGCGGCCGAACTGCTCCTCCATCTGCCTGCGCATCTTGTAGATCCGCCAGCGGAAAAGGAGGACCAATGCCACGACCAAAAGAATCAGTCCCATCAGAATATACAGTATAACGATCGCGATGCCTTTGAGCAGCGCGGGGGCGCCGAGCGCCAGGATGAGGATGACGAGCGTCGTGAGCGGATTGCGCTGCACGAAGCCCACCAACGAATCGATGATCGCCATCAGAAAATTCATCCTTTTTCCGGTTTCAGTGTTTCATTTCGTTTTTCTCCGCAAAGAGCGTGCAAGCCGCCGGCACCGCCCCGCCGCGAAGATTATCCCTGCAAAGGTAGCGAAAAATATGCGTATTTCAATTAATTGTCGTAAATTTGGTGCTCGAAAACAAATCTTATCCCAAATATGCTGACGCCTCTTACCGCCATCTCGCCCGTCGACGGACGCTACCGCAACAAAACGGAAAAACTCGCCGATTATTTTTCGGAACAGGCCCTGATCCGCTACCGGATCCGTGTCGAAGTGGAGTATTTCATCGCCCTGTGCGAGCTGCCGCTGCCGCAGCTGGCCGACATCGACCGCACGAAATTCGCCGCCCTGCGGGCGCTCTACACCGATTTCACCCCCTCCGACGCCGAGCGTGTGAAGGAGATCGAGGCGGTGACGAACCACGACGTCAAGGCCGTCGAGTACATCATCAAGGAGAAGATGGACGCCCTGGGACTGGAACGCTACAAGGAGTTCGTGCATTTCGGGCTCACCTCGCAGGACATCAACAACACGGCCATCCCGCTCTCGATCAAGGAGGCCCTTGCGGCGGTCTACTACCCGGCCGTCGAGGAGGTGCGCGACAAGCTGGCGTCGTTCGCCGAGGAGTGGCGCACAGTGCCGATGCTGGCCCGCACCCACGGGCAACCCGCCTCGCCGACGTCGCTCGGCAAGGAGTTTTCGGTATTCGTCGAACGGCTCGAAAAGCAGCTCGTCATGCTCCACGACATCGCCGTCCCGGCGAAGTTCGGCGGCGCCACGGGCAACTTCAACGCCCACCATGCGGCCTATCCCGGCTACGACTGGGTGGCCTTCGCCAACCGCTTCGTGAACGAAACGCTGGGGCTCTGCCGCTCGCAGTACACCACGCAGATCGAGCACTACGACAACCTGGCGGCGATCTTCGACGCCATGAAGCGCATCGACACCATCCTGATCGACCTCTCGCGCGACATGTGGACCTACATCTCGATGGAGTACTTCAAGCAGCGCATCAAGGCCGGCGAAGTCGGGTCGAGCGCCATGCCGCACAAGGTCAACCCGATCGACTTCGAGAACGCCGAGGGCAACTTCGGCATCGCCAATGCCGTTTTCGGGCACCTGGCGTCGAAGCTCCCCGTCTCGCGCCTGCAACGCGACCTCACGGACTCGACCGTACTGCGCAACGTCGGCGTACCGATGGCCCACGCCGTGATCGCCCTGCAATCGCTCATGAAGGGGCTCGGGAAGGTGATCCTCAACCCCGAGGCACTGGAACGAGACCTGGAAAACAACTGGGCCGTGGTGGCCGAGGGCATCCAGACGATCCTGCGCCGCGAAGGCTACCCGAAGCCCTACGAGGCGCTGAAAGCCCTCACGCGCACCAACACCCACATCACGCGCGAGGCAATCGCCGCCTTCATCGAGACGCTCAACGTCTCCGAGGAGGTGAAGAAGGAGCTGCGCGCCCTCTCGCCCTCAACCTACACGGGCGTCTTCCGCTGTTAGCACCGCCGGGTCATGAGCAGCGACCTGATCGTTTACGGAGCGCTCTTTCTGCTCTTCGTCGTGATGGGCGGATTCCTGTTCGCGGGACGCGGGGCCTGGCTGATCGCCGGCTACAACACGATGCCGAAGAAGGAGCGCGAACGCTATGACAAACGGGCGCTTTGCCGCTTCATGGGCAAGTTGATGTTCTTCTGCGCGGCCTGTATGCTCGTGATGGGCGCCGACACGCTCTGGCCCGGACGGGGGCTGGGACTTGCCGGAACGATCTGGCTGCTGATCGGGGCCGTCGGAGCCGTGATCTACGCCAACACGGGAGGCCGTTTCCTGAAAAAAAACGCCCGGAAGGAGCCCTGAAAGGGCCCCGGACAAAACATACGGGAACAGGCCCAAAGATGCACCGAAAAGCCGCCGACGGATCGGATTCCGCCGGCGGCTCTGCATTTGGCACACACTTTGCACGTTGAAGAGTCAGCTGCGGGTCAGCAACCGCAGTGAGGTTTCTTCATTTATTTAAGTTTGGGTTAGTAGTTTAGGAGGGCAACCTCCGAAGGCAGCAGGCAATCGCGAGATTCCCTGCTGTTTTTTTGTGCGGCACGGCCCCACTAAAACTCGACCGTGATGCCCAGCGTCGGCAGCAGCGTGCCGCTCACCTGTTCGATCGGCTTCATGACATATTTCTGCTCCCCGACCGGCGCCTCGGGATTCGCAATCACCCCGGTCGACATCCAGACATCCGGCGAACGGTACTTGCTCACCGTGACGTTCTGCAAGTCGACGTAAAAGCCCAGCATGCAGCGCTTGAAGTAGAAAACCTTGTCGAGACGCACGTCGAGCTGCGCATAGGCGTCGAGCCGTCCGGCGTTGTACCGCGTGTAGTCGTAGTAGGGGCGCCCCTGGACGTCCCAGGCCGCCACGAGCGACGACTTGTCGAGGTCGTAGGGCGTAAAGGGCGCCCCGCCCACGGCGCTCAACTTCGCTCCGAAGCTCCAATGGCGCGGGAAGTCGTAGGTGCCGCTGACGTTCACGACGAAGCGGTTGTCCCAGGCCGACGCCACCCACGGCGCCGACGCTCCGCTGCGGAACTCCGAACGGTAGAGCGTCACGGAGCCCACGACGTTGAGCCGTCCGGGAATCTGCCACCGCGCCATCGCCTCCACGCCGTAGGCGCGTCCCTGCGCCCCGGAGCGCAACGCCTCGTTGCCCACCGTGCCGTAGTCGGCCCCCTTGCACGAGAGCGGAATCCCGTCGGCAAGCGACAGCGGCACATTGCCATACCGTTTATAGAAACCCTCGACCGAGACGATCAGCCGGTCGTTGCGGCGCCAGTCGACTCCGGCGCTGAACGTCCCGACGTGCATGTATGCCAACGAGCGGTTCACCAGAGCGTCCTCCTCGCGGAATCCCAGCGCCGTATAGGGCGGCAGCTGGTAGTAGAGCCCGGCGGCACCGCTCACCGACCAGGCATCGCTCAACGCATAGGAGACCGACGCGCGGGGCGAAAGCTGGTTCCAGAAGCGCGCCATGCCTCCCGAATAGTCGCAGCCGTCGGTGCGCAGTCCGGCCGAGGCTTTCAGCCGCTTGTCCGCCGAGACATACTCCGCCGAGACGAAGAGCCCCCAGCCGAGGATCCCCAAACGGGTATTGTAGTCGGAAAGCATCGACTGATCGGCGGCATAGAGCCGCTGGAAGGTCCGGTTCGTATACGAGGACCAGGTCAGCTCGACCCCCTCGCGGACGGACCAGAGCCCGTTGAGATAGGTGCGGTTCTCGCCCCGCAGCGTGCTCTTCTGCTCGACGGAGCGCAGGCGCAGCGTCAGATTCTCCTCCGTCGAGGAGTCGTTGTTGCGGTATTTCAGGTTTCGGTTGTTCAGGTAGTTGTGGCTCAACGTCACGGTCTGCACGTGCCGCCCGGCGTAGTGCCGCCACGAGGCCCCCACCGTGAAGGTCTCTTGCCGGATGCGCGGCAGGTAGCTCAACAGGTATTCGGCATCCTCGCCCTCCTCGTCGACGTTGAGTTTCATGTTGTCGATCCCGGCCAGCCCCAGCACGGTCAGCTCGTCGCGCTCCGAAAGGCGCGTCCGGACCTTCACCTGCCCGTCGATGTAGTTCGGCAGAAAGGGAAGTCCCAGCATCTTGAACAGCAGTTGCAGGTAGGACTGCCGCAGCGAGAAGAGATAGGTGGTCTTCCGTCCGATATGGCCGCTGCCGCTCACCCCCACCTCCGAAGCGCCGAGGGTCGCCTTGAAGGTCTGGCGTTCGGGATTTCCGTCGCGCAGCCGGAAATCCAGCACCGAACTCATCGCCCCGGCGCGGTCGGCCGGGAAAGCCCCCGTATAGAAGCTGATCTCCTGCACCAGGTCGGCGTTCACGATGCTCACCGGACCGCCCGTGGCGCCCTGCGTGGCGAAATGGTTGATGTTCGGGATCTCGATGCCGTCCATGTAGAACCTGTTCTCCGAGGGTCCGCCGCCCCGCACGATCAGATCGTTGCGGTAGCCTACGGGCGAGAAGGCCACACCCGGGTAGGAGCGCACGATGCGCGAGACGTCACGGTTCGAGCCGGGGCTCTTCTCGATCTCCTGCAAGCCGATGACTTTCAGGCTCACGGGGCTCTCGGTCGTTACGCGGAAGGGCGTCGGGCGCACCGTCACGGCCTCGACCGGCGTGGCATCCTCTTCCAGTTCGACCTCGATGAAGGGAGTGGCCGCCGAGACCAGGTATTCGGGCGTCGTCATGCTCTTGTAACCCATCGACGAGACCGTCAGGCGCCAGATGCCGGGCTTCACCCGTTCGATGCGGAAACGGCCGAGCGAATCGGTCGATACGCCCGTTCGCTCCTGTCCGGCGAGCACCACGGCGGCATAGGCCACCGGCTGGCGGCTCAACCGGTCGATCACCCGTCCGCTGACGGGATAGGAGGCCGGCAGGGCTGCGGCTCCCGCAAGGCCCCCAACCACAAGCAAACAGAAAACAAACCAGCATTTCATACCACGAACCCGGAATTCAGCCCCTATCCGGCAACTCCCCGACGGATGACTTCGGAAGCAGTTTCAGATAGACGAGCAGGATCACATTCATCAACAGCGCGTAGACGATTGCCGGGACAGCCATCTCTCCGTCGTTGAAGACGAGCGGAGAGGCGGCAATGGCGATAGCCTGCGCCGCGTTCTGCATCCCGACCTCGATGACGATGGTCCGTCGGGCGGCCCGCCCGAGGCGGAAGCCCCGGGACACCAGCGCCCCGGCCCCCACAGCCAGCAGAATCAACACGCCGGCGGCGAGGCCCAGCACCGCGAAATTCTCCACGATAACCCGGGCATACTGCATGAAAAAGAGCGCCGCAAGCAACAGCAGGGCCGGGAAGGAGACCCGTCCCAACAGTGCGTGGACCCGCCGTGCAGCTGCGGGGCGAAGGCGGCCGAAGAGCGCCCCGCCCAGCATCGGAAGGAACAGCAAAACGAAATTTTGAAGCAGCAATTTCCCTGCCGGAAGGTCGACGGGCGTCTCGGCATGCACCGACACGAAGCGGGACACGAGGCCCATCACCAGTGGAATGGTGAAGAGTGTGATGAGGCTGCTCAAAGCCGTCAGCGTGACCGACAGCGCCACATCGCCACGGGCCAGCATCGAGAAGACGTTCGAGGAGCTGCCGCCCGGACAACAGGCGATCAGCATCAGCCCCATGAACCAGACGGGCGGCAAGCGGAAAAGAAGCCCCACTCCGAAGGCGATCAGCGGCAATGCCACGAGTTGTCCGAGAAGGCCTGCCACGATGGCTGCCGGACGGCGGAAAAGAGCCGCAAAGGCATTGCGGTCGAGTTCGATGCCGAGTTGGAACATCAACACAAGCAGAACAGGAAGCACGATCCAGACGGTATTCATCGTCCAACGGTTTTAAGCCCAACAATCCGCTTTGCCGGAGGCCGGCGACATGCGGCACCGATTCTCCGGCCGTCATCTGCCGTGGAGGAGAACGGCGGAGAGGAGAAAAAAAGCCACTCGGATGCGAGTGGCTATCCATCGGTGGGAGCTGAGGGATTCGAACCCCCGACCCTCTGCTTGTAAGGCAGACGCTCTGAACCAGCTGAGCTAAGCTCCCGAATTCGGATTTGCGGGTGCGAATATAGCACAAATTAATGACATCTGCAAATCCCAGTTCCATTTTTCAACGGTTCTTTTACGCGGGTCCTTCGGCCGCACGCACGGGGACACCGGGATCCGGAGCCGGGGACAAAAAACGACCCGCAGCCTTGCGGGTCGTTCAAAAATGGTGGGTCGGCGCTCCTTGACGATGCGCAGAAATATCATGCCATGGCCAACGCAGTAAACCCATATGGGGATGGCAAAGCAAGCAAACGGATCACGGACGCTCTCCTTTCTTATTTTGAGAAAAACGAATCAAAATAAACGTAAAAATGCCATATCGTCAGGCATTCCTGATGATATGGCATTTCATTTATTCATTTGTTTCTGCTTCTTTTTCCGCCGCAGCCTCTGATTGCTCATTCACAGCAACTGTCTCCTGAGGCTCATTCGTTTCTGCCGCTGATCCAGGATCC
>DSTMR04002__coassemble_741_pt1 | contig 42659 bp, 42 predicted proteins | sample DSTMR04002__metabat2_high_PE_025 | metagenome-assembled genome bin DSTMR04002
GGGGGGGGTCAGTTCCGCGGACGGCGGCGGAGCGTTGCAGCCAAAGCGTGCATGGTCCACAGATTGACGGCTGCCACAATACAACCCGCAACCCCGCAAAGCAGATATTCCCGAAGGGAGAACAGCCCTCGTTCAAGCAAAGTCCGCAATCCCCATCCGCAATAGAGCAAACCGATCAAAGAGCTGGCAACAACCGGAACGTAACTCCGAATCAGGAGCCCCTGCAACAGATGGACGACCAGGTGCACCCCGAAAGCGAGGAACAGCGCCAGCCACGGATAGCAAACATCCGCCCATGACGCCCACGCCGCGACCCCCAGCACCAACACGAGTTCTTCGGCAGCAATTCCGGCAAAGGTCGTGCGGGAAATTCCGTCGAAAAACGAAAGCAGGCGGGAAGACCCGCGCGGAAAACGGTTCAAGAGCCGCCCCCGATGGCGGTGCAGCCAGGACGGCAGAAAGAGAATCTCTTCGGCCTCATGCAGCACGAACACCGCAGGAAACAACCATAGAAGCGTTTCGGGAAGCAAAATCGACGCTATTTTTTCGGGGTATAAACCACCTTCTTGGTCTCGAAAAACTCCTCGTCGAAGAACGTACGGATGTCGTAGAGATCCCAACGTTTGCCCGTGCGGGCCAGCTCCTCGGCCAGATCCCCGCCCTTCAAATAGAGGATGCCGTTCGGAAGCGTCCCCCGCTGGCCCCGGTCGATCTTCGACCAGATCCACTCCACGAACTCCGGCATCGCCGTCACGGCCCGCGAAACCACATAGTCGCAGCGTTCCGGAAGCGTCTCGACCCGCACGCAGCGCGGCGTCAGGTTCGTCAATCCGAGGCTCTGCGAGACCCCTTCGACCACCGTGATCTTCTTGCGGATCGAATCCGCAGCCGTAAAGTGCGCCCCCGGGAAGAGAATCGCCAGCGGCACCGACGGGAATCCGCCCCCGCAACCGACATCGAGCACCCGCGCCCCGTCGTCGAACCGGCATACCTTCGCGATGGCCAGCGAATGCAGTACGTGGCGCAGATAAAGCTGGTCGAAATCCTTGCGCGAGACGACGTTGATCTTCGCGTTCCACGCGGCATAGAGGTCGTACAGCGCGGCAAAGCGCTCGCGCTGCACCGGCGTCAGTTCGGGAAAATATTTTTCGATCAGTTCCATGCGTATTTGGGATTCGGGGCGCCGGACGCCCGTTTTTCTCCGGTACGGCCGACACCTGATGTCAATGTTTCTCCGATGCGGCCGGCAATACCTTCCGCCCCGGCCATCCGTTTTTCCGGTACGGACAACGATACCGTTCCGCCCCGCTGTCAGTTTTTCTCCCCCTCGGCGATCAGGCGGCACATCTGCTCCCGCGCCCGGTGGATCTGCGTCTTCACCGTACCCAGCGGCAGCGAGAGTTTCGCCGCAATCTCCTCGTAGGAATATTCGTCGAAAAAGCGCATCACGATCAACTGCCGGTAACGCGGCGCAAGGCGTTCGAGGTAGTGCTCGATCTGCGTCCGCTGTTGCAGGTTGATCACGCTCTCCTCCGGAGTCGGAGCACTCGACGCCGGCGCCGAAAAGGAGAAGCGGTCGTCGATCGAAAGATCGTCCTGGCGGCGGCGTATGAAGTCGATGAACGTGTTCCGCGCAATCGTATAGACCCACTGCCCGAAGGTATAGTCCCGGCTGTACCGGTGCAGGTTGATGTAGACCTTGATGAAGGTCTCCTGCAACAGGTCGTCGGCATCGTTCGACCCGCCCAGGCGCTGCACGAACAGCCGGTGGATCGCATCCCGGTAGCGGTTGAACAGGTACTCGAAGGCCGTGTCGTCGCCCCGGAGCACCCGATCGACCAGTTCCCGGTCCTCGGCTACGATATAGTCGGCTATCTCCATACCCGATCGTCCCGACGCAACAGCATGACGCCCAGCAGGGCCGCCCACAGCGGGCTCAACAAATCATACAGAAAGTAACGGCCCGTGATGCCCTCCTCGCCCAGCCGCACGGCGATCCTGCGGACCTCGAACGCCACGACCGCATAGCGGACCAGCACGAAAAGCGCAGCCCCGAACTTGAACTCCGGCGGCATGACCGCCAGTGCGCAGAGCACCGTCACGAAGAAGAGGCTCCGCGAGCCCAGCTCCCAGCGGATCCGGGTCTTCTCGCGCCGCGGATAGTAGCGGAACGACGACCCGTAGTAGCGCAGCTGGCTCATCCACCACCCCAGACCGCCCCAGACCTTCTCGCGCAGCGTGGCCCGCGGCGAGAGGATCACGCTCACGTTCTCGCGCGTCATCACCTGCTGCATGAACAGGTCGTCCTCGCCGATGTTCATGTTCAGGTGCCCGAAGCCGTTGACCCCGAAATAGAGCCTTTTGGTAAATCCGAAGTTGTGGAGCGTCCCCCGGTAGGCACGGTTCCGCACGGCCCGCGCGATCCAGTCCACGGCGTGCATCAGCCGCCACGTCCGCATCAGGTAGTTCGAAAAACCCTTCCGCCGCTCGATCCCGCAGTAGCCCACGACGATCTCCCCCCGCATGAACCCCTTGGCCATGAGCGACAGCCATCGGTCCGTCTGCGGCACGGCATCCGTCGACGTGAAGATCATGTGCTCGTAATGCGCCGACTTGATCCCCACGTTGAGCGCCATCTTCCGCGAAATCGGAAAGCGTGGATCCAGGTGGATCTTCGTCATCGTGATCTGCGGAAACGACTGTTTCAGCCGCGTGAGGTCCTCGTAGAAGTCCGTATCGTGGCCCACGTAGACGATCACCACCTCGAAATCCGGATAGGACTGCGCCAGAATCAGCGGAAGGCGCTCCTCGACGAACGAATAGTCCTCCGAGAACAGCGGCACGACCACCGAAACCGGCGGTTCCCGGTCCAGCGTCACCGCGCGCCGGTTGTTCTTGTAGCCGGGAATCCGACCGTAGACGAAGATATAATAGTAGAGCTGTACGCCGAACATCAGGACGATGGACCCCGCAAGCGCAAGGCCCTCCCAGCCATACGAGACCAGAATTTGTTCGAAGAATCGCATATTGACAAAATATGCGCAAAGATACGAATATTTTGTGTATTTTTGCCGAATAGATGCGTATGAAATTTACCCTGCAACATAAAGACCCGGCCTCGCAGGCCCGGGCCGGTGAACTGGAAACCGATCATGGCGTCATCCGTACGCCGATCTTCATGCCCGTGGGAACCGCCGCAACCGTCAAGGGAATCTTCCACCGCGACGTCCGCGACGAAGCCCGCGCACAGATCATTCTGGCGAACACCTACCACCTCTATCTGCGACCCGGCATGCGGATCCTCGAACAGGCCGGCGGCGTGCACCGCTTCTCCACCTGGGACGGCCCCATGCTCACCGACAGCGGCGGGTTTCAGGTCTTCTCCCTCGCCGCCTGCCGCAAGCTCAAAGAGGAGGGGTGCCATTTCCGCTCCCACATCGACGGATCGAAGCACCTCTTCACCCCCGAAAGCGTCATCGACACCGAACGGACGATCGGCGCCGACATCATGATGGCCTTCGACGAGTGCCCCCCGGGCGACGCGCCGCGCGACTACGCCGCCAAGTCGCTCGATCTTACCGAACGCTGGCTCGACCGCTGCTTCAACCGATACCGGCAGACCGCACCCAAATACGGACACTACCAGGCGCTGTTCCCCATCGTGCAGGGGTGCACCTATCCCGACCTGCGGGCCCGGGCCGCCGAGAACGTCAAGCAGTACGACGCCGACGGATACGCCATCGGCGGACTGGCCGTCGGCGAACCCACCGAGGTGATGTACGAGATGATCGAGGTGGTCAACGCCATCCTCCCCGAAGACCGGCCCCGCTACCTCATGGGGGTCGGAACCCCGGTGAACATCCTCGAAGCGATCGAACGAGGCGTCGACATGTTCGACTGCGTGATGCCCACGCGGAACGGCCGCAACGGACAGCTCTTCACCGCCGAGGGCGTCATCAACATCCGCAACAAAAAGTGGGAGGACGACTTCTCGCCCATCGACCCCGACGGAACGGCATTCGTCGATACCCTCTACTCGAAGGCCTATCTGCACCACCTCTGCACCTGCGGCGAAATGCTCGCCGCACAGATCGCCTCGCTCCACAACATCGCCTTCTACCTGCGGCTCGTCGGCGAGGCCCGCAACCATATCCTCGCCGGAGATTTCAAGGCCTGGAAAGAGACGATGGTCCCCAAACTAACCCGAAGACTCTGAACAACCGATGAAAATCCGATTCCCCGGGTTCAAGATCCTGGACCGCTACATACTCGGCAAGTTCCTCGCAACCTACTTCTTCGCCATCGCGATGATCATCGTCATCGTCGTGATCTTCGACTACGCCGAGAAAATCGACGACTTCACCGCCACGAAGGCCCCCTTGAAGGCGATCCTCTTCCGGAACTACGTCAACTTCATCCCCTTCTTCATCAACCAGTTCAGCGGTCTGTTCACCTTCATCGCCTGCATCTTCTTCACCTCGAAGATGGCCTATCAGACCGAAATCGTCGCCATGCTCTCCGGAGGCATGTCGTTCCGCCGCCTGATGTGGCCCTATTTCCTCGGCGCGCTCATCATCGCATCCCTCTCGCTCACCCTGAACCTCTGGGTCATCCCACGCTCCCAGCAGCGCGTCCTCGCCTTCCAGCAGGAGTACATCCCCAAAAAGCAGAACACACGCTACGACCGGCACATATACCGACAGATCGAACCCGGAACCTTCGCCTACATCCGCGGCTACAACGGAAATGCCCGGCAAGCCTCGTTCTTCGTGCTGGAACGATACGAAAACAACGTCATGACCCGTTCGCTGGAAGCCTCCGACGTCTCCTTCGACCCCGAAACCAAACGCTGGACAGCGCCCCGCTACACCACTCGCGCCTTCACCCCCGACGGCGGCGAAACCTTCGAACAGTTCCGAAACCTCGACACGCTCATCAACCTCGAAGTCTCCGAACTGGGAGCCATCAACGACCTGATCCAGACGATGAACATCTCGGAACTGAACCGATTCCTCGACCAGCAGCGGGCCAAAGGATCCGACTCGATCAACATCATCGAGGTCGAAAAGCACGCCCGATACGCCTATCCGCTCTCGACCTTCATCCTCACGCTGATCGGCGTCTCGCTCTCCTCGCGAAAGGTCCGCGGAGGCACCGGTCTCCACATCGGAATCGGCGTGGCTCTCTGTTTCTCGTACATACTCTTCAACCGCTTCTTCGAGGAGTTCGCCAAGAGCGGCACCCTCCCCACCGGACTCGCCGTCTGGCTCCCCAACATCATCTACCTCTTCATTGCCGTCTATCTGTACAGAAAAGCGCCGAAATAACCTGTCAACCATGCAGAAACAACCCAGCCTCATCGCCCGGATCCGCGAGAACCGGCTCCTCTGGAACATCCTCCTCATCGCCGCGATCATCCTCGTGATGGCCGTCGCCGCACACCTGCTCATGCAGATCGGAACCCGCCACGGCGCACGGCGCACCGTCCCCGACTTCTCCGGAGTGCCCCTCGCCGACGCACAGCGTCTCGCCCGCAAGCACGACCTCAAACTCCATATCAACGACTCGCTCTTCGTCCCCGCCTACGAGGGCGGAATCGTCCTCGACCAACTCCCCGAGGGGGGCGTCGAGGTGAAACCCGGACGGACCGTATACATCACCATCAACTCCTTCCGCCAGAAAATGGTCCCCGTGCCCTATGTCGCCGGACGATCCCTGCGGCAGGCCAAGAACATGCTCGAAATCGCCGGTCTCGAAATCGAGGAGCTCGTCTACCGGCCCGACATCGCCACGAACTACGTCCTCGAGGAGTTCTGCGACGGGAAGCCCGTCACCCAGCACTCCCGGATGGAGGCCGAAATGGGTTCCGGCGTAACGCTCCATGTCGGCGTCGAGCGGGGATACGCCACGACCGTCGTCCCGCAGCTGGTCGGACAGCCCCTCGCACAGGCCAAAAGCCGTATTTGGGAGCTCGGGTTGAATGTCGGACGCATCGACTTCGACGAAGGGGTCAACCTCCTCAACCAGAAGGATGCTCGGGTCTATATTCAGGTTCCCGGCGCCGAACGGTCGGCCGCCCTGGGATCGAGGGTCGACCTGCGGCTCACGCTCGATGCGGAGAAGCTCGGGAAACACCGCTCCGAGGCCGAAAAGCAGGCTGCGGCGGTCGCGGCCGAACGGCAGCTCGAAGAGCAGCAGGAGGCCGATTCGCTGGCCCGGATCCCGCTCGAAGAGACCCTTGCCCCCGCCGAAGGAACCAACGGGGCTGACCCCGCCCGCGAACGGCACGACGACAACGAAGGATTTTTCGACTGATGAAGACCGAACGACATACCGACGCATCCGACGAACGGTCGGCTCCCGATTCCCTTGCCGCAAGATTCGGAACGGCTGCGGAGGAGTCCGTATCCGACGACGGGGCGGCTGCCGGAGACGAGATCAGCGAAGAGGCCGAGAACGAAGAGGAGGCCGGGCTCTACGAGCACTTCGCCGTGACGGCCGACAAGGGGCAGACACCCATGCGGCTGGACAAGTTCCTCACGGTGAGGATGGAGCACTGCTCGCGCAACCGCATCCAGGCGGCGGCCGACAGCGGCAATATCCTCGTCAACGGAAAGGCCGCCAAATCGAGCTACAAGGTCAAGCCGCTGGACCGCATCCAGATCGTGCTGCCCTATCCGCGGCGCGAAACGGAGCTTGTGGCCGAGAATATCCCGCTCGACATCCCCTATGAGGACGACCACCTGCTGATCGTCAACAAACCCGCCGGGATGGTCGTACACCCCGGCGTGGGGAACTACACCGGGACGCTCGTAAACGCCCTGATGTACCACCTCAACGCCCAGGGAATCACGGCCGAGGAGCAGAACCGCGCCGGGCTGGTCCACCGCATCGACAAGAACACCTCGGGACTGCTCGTGATCGCCAAGGACGAACAGACCCACGCCCGGCTGGCCAAGCAGTTCTTCGACCACACGATCCAGCGCCGCTACGTCGCCCTCGTGTGGGGAAATCTGGACGAGGACGAGGGGACCATCACGGGAAACATCGGCCGCAGCCCGAAGGACCGGCAGAAGATGTACGTCTTTGCCGACGGCTCGGACGGCAAGCACGCCGTGACCCACTGGAAGGTGTTGCGCAGGTACGGCTACGTGACACTCGTGGAGTGCCGGCTCGAAACGGGCCGCACGCATCAGATCCGCGTCCACATGGCCTGGATCGGGCATCCGCTCTTCAACGACGAACGCTACGGCGGAGACCGCATCCTCAAAGGCACGACCTTTGCCAAATACCGCCAGTTCATCGAGAACTGCTTCGCCGTGATGCCCCGTCACGCGCTCCACGCCCGGCTGTTGGGATTCGAACATCCGGCCACGCACCGTGATGTCCTCTTCGACAGCGAGCTGCCCGACGACTTCAAGGCGCTGCTCGCCAAGTGGGACGCCTATGTGGCCGGCGGCCGCGCCCCGGAAGAGGGAGAATAGGGCAAACCGGGCAGACGGTCGCACCGGATGATCGAAAAAAGAGAGAACAAACCAGAAACGGCCCCCGGGCCGAACAAAACAACCCCGTTTCAAGAAGCGATGTTTCTGCCGACAACCGTCAAGGAGGTCCGCGAACGCGGATGGGATCAGCTCGACGTGATCCTCTTCTCGGGCGATGCCTACATCGACCACCCGGCCTTCGGGGCTGCGGTCGTGGGAAGGTTGCTCGAAGCCGAGGGCTACCGTGTGGCGATCGTCCCCCAGCCCAACTGGCGCGACGACCTGCGCGACTTTACCAAACTGGGGGCCCCGAAGCTCTTCTTCGGCGTATCGGCCGGCGCCATGGACTCGATGGTCAACCACTACACGGCCAACCTCCGGCTGCGCCACGACGATGCCTACACCCCCGGCGGAAAGGCCGGATTCCGGCCCGATTACACCGTAACGGTCTACACGCAGATTCTCAAAAGGCTCTATCCCCACGTCCCGGTCGTCATCGGCGGCATCGAGGCCTCGCTGCGGCGGCTGACCCACTACGACTATTGGAGCGACCGGCTGAAACCCTCGGTGCTGGTCGAAAGCGGCGCCGACCTGCTGATCTACGGCATGGGAGAGGGCGTCGTACAGCAGGTTGCACGCGCCATGCGCAACGGATACAACGCCAAGCTGCTGCGCAGGATCCGCCAGGTGGCTTACCTCGCCGACGAAGCCCATGTCGCACGGCTCGACCCCGAGCGCACGATCCGGCTCCACAGCTTCGAGGAGTGCGTGCGCGACAAGCGGGCCTTCGGCGAGAACTTCACCGTGATCGAGACCCAGAGCAACCTGATGGCCCCCGAAGCGACGCTGGTCGAGGCCGTCGGCGGGCAGTATGTCGTCGTGACGCCCGCCAATGCCGCCCTCACGACCGAAGAGCTGGACCATTCGTTCGACCTCCCCTACGAGCGGGCGCCCCATCCGCGTTACGCGGGCCGCGGGGAGATTCCCGCCTGGGAGATGATCAAATTCTCGGTGAACATCCACCGCGGTTGTTTCGGAGGATGCTCGTTCTGCACCATCTCGGCCCATCAGGGCAAGTTCGTACACTCGCGCAGCGAACGGTCGATCCTCGCCGAAGTGGAGCGCATCACGAAGATGCCCGGATTCAAGGGCTATCTCTCCGACGTCGGGGCCCCCTCGGCCAACATGTACCGCATGGGCGGCCGGGACCGGGCGCTCTGTGCCCGGTGTCGGCGCGCGTCGTGCCTCCATCCGGCGAAGTGCCCCAATCTCGACAACGACCACCGGCCGCTGCTGGATCTCTACGCGAAGATCCGCGCCGTGAAGAGGATCAAGAAGGCGTTCATCGGCAGCGGAATCCGCTACGACCTCTTCGACGACTCGCCCTATCTGCGCACCGTATTGGTCCATCACACCTCCGGGCGGTTGAAGGTCGCCCCGGAGCACACCGAAGAGGGCGTGCTGCGGCTGATGCGCAAACCGACCTTCGCGCTCTTCGAGAAGCTCAACGACGACTTCCACCGCATTTGCCGCGAGGAGCAGTTGCCCTATCAGCTGATTCCCTACTTCATCTCGTCGCATCCGGGATGCACGGAGCAGGACATGAAGGCGTTGTCGGAGAAGGTGTTGGGACGGTTGCACTTCAACCTAGAACAGGTGCAGGACCTGACCCCCACGCCGATGACCCTCTCGTCGGTGATGTTCTGGACCGGGGAGAACCCCTACACGCACGAAGCGGTCTACGTGGCCCGCTCGCAGGAGGAGAAACGGCGGCAGAAGAGTTATTTCTTCGCCCGGCAGGCTCCGGCCCGGAGTGGATTCGCGGATCGAAGAAAGGCCGGAAAAGAGGGACGGCAGACGGTCGGTCCAAAAGGCGCCGGCAGAGACTCCGGGAAAAGAAAAACGGCTCCGGTTCGGAGAAACGCAAAAAAAGGCTGATCCGCGCGGATCGGCCTTTTTCATGGGACGGAAAGAGTGTCGGGCGGCGAGAGTGCCGGACCGGGAGGGGCTGGGCAAAAGGGTGTGGTGCGGGAAGGTGCCGGACCGGGAGGATGCCGGACCGGAAGGGTGCCGGACCGGAAGGGTGCCGGACCGGAAGGGTGCCGGACCGGGAGGATGCGACCGGGAGGGGTCAGTCTCCGGCGGCAAGCGACAGTGCCCGTTCGAGCACCTCGTCACGCCCGGCCTGCAACCCTTCGGCCGTCGGCAGCACCTCGACATCGAGGCGCACGCCTACGGTCTGGGTCGGGGTTCCGTCCGGATAGAGGACGCCGACACCGGAGAAACTGGTTATCTGACCGGGCAGCGGAATCCAGACAATGGAGCCGGTGGCACCCGAGGTCGACGAACCGATGGTCAGCGTCTGCGGGCAACTCTGGAACGCCATGGCCTTGAACTCGGGGTTGCTCTGCGTCAGTTCGTCGACCAGTAAAATTACCCGTCCTTTGTAGGGTTCGGTACATCGTGCGGCAACCTCTCCGAAGTCCTCGAACAGCCACTGCTCCTGTCGGAAGAAGAGACCGGGCAGGGCCAGTGTCTGATAAAGCGCCTGCCTAACAACGACCGGCTCGGTGCGCAGCGACCGGCCAATCAGCGCTGTCAGCGCGATGTCCATATTCTGTGGGTAGGTGCGCAGGTCGATGATGAGCGCCCGCGTGCGGGGCAGCGTCTGCACGACCTCGGCGAGGTGCTCGCGGGTGAAGGTCCCGGCATAGATGTACCCCACCGAATCGGCCAGCAGGCGGAAGGGCGGCTGCACGAGTTGTGCCGGGTCGTAAAGGGGGGAGACGCTGCCATAGGGCACCGTTGCCACGCGGAGCGTGTCGCAGGCCCCGGCGCGGCGGCGGACCACCTCGGCGGTGTCGCGACGTGTGCAGAGCCCATAATAACGGAGGGCCTGTCGCAGGCTCGCCTCGTTCGACCGCGAGGCATATTCCCGCAGCAGCTCCAGCCGTTCGGAGAGAGGCTCCCCGTCGATGGCCACCACTTCGTCGCCCCGTTTGAGGGCTCTGTCGTCGGAGTGGCCGACGAAGAGGCGCCCGTCGGCCTGGAGCGGCCACACGGGCAGCATCCGCTGTCCGAAAAGCATCTCGATTGGCGCGTAGGCATGGCCGTCGTTAAGCTCGCGAATCAGCCGGAAGTAGAGCCGGGAGAAGCGGACGGGGTCCGTCTCGACCCCCATGCGCGGAATGTAGCTCGTGAGCACCTCCTCCCAGGGGTGCAACGTCAGCGAACGGTTCGGAGCATAATATTCGATGACGTTCCACAACCGGAAGAGCGTCAGCAGGTTGAGTCCGCTATCCATCTGCTGGGTCGGATAGGACTTCTCGTTGCGCAACGAAAGGTAGTGATAACCCGGTCCATTTTCCATTGTTCCCATGCGGAGATAGTAGTTTTCGCCGCGCTCGGCATAACGCAGGTCCTGCAGCAGCTTCGAGAGCTCCCCGCCCAGCAACACGGTGTCGGCCGTCCAACCGAGGTCGGCTGTCTCGACCAGGTCATACGGTGCCAGCGCCTGTTCGCACTCGACCCGGTTAGGGGTGTAATCTCCCAGCGAGCGTACCCAGTCGAGCAGGTGCCGGTTGCGGGTCTCCCGGTCGGCATGCACGACCCGCGGCAGCAGGACAAACAGGGCGCTGTCGACATCGACGCGGCGCAGCGTGTCGCAGAAGACCGGATGGTGGTACTTGGCATAACCCCAGACCCGGCAGAGCGTTTCGAGGTTGTCGAGCGTGCGGGGATCTTCGAAATCCGCGGAGGTCAGCGTAAAGTTCGACAGGGGCGCGGAGGGAACAATCGGTTCGGAGTTCCGGCAGAGGGCCGGGCGCGCAGCGAGGCACGTCAGCATCGCAGCCGCAAGCAGCAGGGTTCGCATGGTCAGAGAGTCAGGTTTGCTCACATGAAACGCTTTTTGCGAGGCATTTCGTATCCGCAACAGCATTTTTCCGAAAAATCTCCCCCCCCTCTCTCTTCTCCTACGACCAGAGCGGTTTCAGCACCCCGAACAGCAGGCAGGCGATCAGGAACGTCGCCACGATATTGAAGGTCTGGGCCGTCAGGAACGCACGCAGGATGTTGCGGTTCTCCTTCGAGATGATCTCTTTCAGCCGCGTGTCGAGGCCGATGCAGACGAAGGCCAGCGAGAAGAAGACCGACGAGAACATCTTCGCAACGCCCGGTTCGAGCAATTTACCCTTCGCGCCCGGCACGAAGACGCCGTTCGACTGCAAGAGACTGAACACCAGCGACGCCGCCACGAAGCCCAGAATGAATTTCGGGAACTTTTCCCAGACGATTCCCAGCGAGGGTTTCTGGCCGCCCTTCCCGCCGCGGGCCGAGAGGTACAATGCGATGAAAAAGGCTACGACACCGATCAGCACGTTCTGCGCCGCCTTGATGATCACGGCATGCCGGTTGGCATCCTCGCCGACGATCATGCTCGAAGCCGCAACGCCCGAAGTCGTGTCGACCGTGCCGCCGATCCACGCCCCGGCAACCTCCTCGGCAACCTCCGGCGAAAACAGATGCGGGAGGATCCAATTGGCCAGCCACGGCATCAGGTAGATCATCGGGACCACCACGATCAGCACCAGCGAGACGATGTAGGAGAGCTTCCGGTCGTCACCCCCGGCAACCCGCGCCGCCGTGATGCAGGCCGAGACGCCGCAGATCGAGACCCCGCTCGAAAGAATCATCGCCGAGCGTTCGTCCACGCCCTGCCGCCGCGAAAACCAGAATCCGAAGAACCACACAGCCGCTACGACCAGCACGGCCTGCAACAGACCGAAAACGCCCGATTTCATCACGTCGCTGAACAGGATCGTCGCCCCGAGGCACACCACGCCGATCTTGATGAAGAACTCGCCCTGGATCGCCGGCTTCATCCACGCCGGAACCCGCCACACGTTGCGGACCAGAAGCCCGAACAGCACCGAGAAGAAGACCGATTCGAAACCGTAGTAGGAAACGGCCGGGATCTTCGCCACCACCTGCGCCAGCAGCGACAGCGCAAAGACCACCGCCAACGACGGAAGCATCCCCTTCAAGGGACGGCGCAGCAGCAGGCTCCCCACGTAGAGAACCGCCAGCACGATCACGAACAGATAGGCGATGTTGTACCACGCCACCTCGCCGACCAGCGTCGAGGGGACCGACGGAAGGTCCGCCGGGATCAGCACGGCAAGCGCCAGCAGCGGGATCGAGACCCAGACCACGACCCAATCCTCGACCCGAAGTTTTTCAAGCAGATTTTTCATCGTTTTACAAGTGTCAGAATATGCCGGACAGCATCACCGAAACCACGTTGCGGTTTGCAACGGCCGGGGATGCGTACTCCTCATAAGTATAGTTGAGCTGGCAGCGCAGGTGTTTCACCGGCTGCCACAGCACGCCCGCCGTCCAGTTCGTCTGGCGCGTCGCGCCGACCGAACGGTCTTCCAGAAAAGTGTCGTAACGAGCCACCGCCAGCAGGCTCCGCGTAATCCGCACCCCGCCCACGGCATACCAACCCTCGCTCTGCTGATCGACAACCTCTCCGCCGTCCGCCTGCGGCATACCCGTCGTGCCGCAGATGTACTCGCAGCGAAGCACAACCGGACCCCGGTCATAGCACGCACCAAGCCCGTAACGGGTCCGTTCCAGACTCCGCTCCCCATAGCGGCCCCAATAGCCCGAAGCCGCCACCTGGAAACCCGCGAAGGGTTTCAACGTCAGGCGCGCAACCACGTCCTTCGCCCGGTTCAGGTCCTTGACATTCAGACCCTCGCCGTTGAAGACGCCCACGTTGTAGTTCAGGATGCTGTAATCCCCGCGTTTGAAGAAGCCTCCGTAGAGCATCGCTCCCATGTCGCGGCCCGTCGCCGAAAGCCCGCAGAGATCGTCGAAGCCCATCAGCCGGCGCAGCGACAGCGGATATTCGATGAATTCGTATTTCAGGGGGACATACTCCGTATTCTCGATCGAGAAGGGCAGTTTGTATTCTCCCAGCTGGATATTCAGCGCCTCGAACGGCCGGTAGCGAAGGTAGGCATCGACGATCTTCGGCGAGCAGAACTCGATCTGGATCCGGTAGTCGAGACGCTCGGCAAGCGCTCCCGACAGATTCAGGCGGACCCGCTTGATGAAGAACGTCGACGAACGCTCCGACCAGGTATAACCCGTCTGCACGTAGCCCGAAATCTTCGGAAGCGCCGCAAGGACCTTCTCCCATCGCGCCGTGCGGGATTTCAGCGAGTCCAGCTCCGCGGAAAGCTCCGCAACCGCAGGATCCGGAGCCGACGGATGCGGCGGTTCCGCAAAGATACGAAACGGCACGATCATCAGAACAAGAGGCAAAAAAGGCGCAAAAAACGTCTTCATGAATGGAACGGTTGTTTTTTCTGTCGCAAAATTCGCAATTTCATCCTTGCCCGTCAATACGCGAAAATACCTAAATTGCCGGCCGGGAAAAAGAAAACCCCGCCGGCTTCGGCAGGGCTCGATACGAAGTGTACTCGGGCGGATTCCTCGTCCGCCGACGGTCAGCGGGCCATCGGAAACGACAGCGTCCGCGCATCGAGGTAGGCGTTCGGGAAGGATCCCCAGTTCCACGCCTGCCCGTTCGACAGGTTGAAATGGGGCCCCAGACGCAACGTGTTGTTGTCGATCACCGTGACCCGCGAGGGAAGGTTCTCCCGCTGGATCACCACAACCGACGTCATCGAAACCGCCGGCTTCGTCCGGATCGGCGCCATCGTCCGGTAATCCGGTTTCCAGGGCGACATGTGCGCCAACGAGTCCGGAAGCGTAAACCCCGGCGTCGTGTGACGTACCGTATCCGGTTTCAACTCGAAACGAGGCTCCGGATCCCGGGCCGGAGCGGTCAGCGCCAGAAGCAGCGCAACGGCTGCCGCCAAAACATATCTCTTCATGTTGCTGCGTTTATTTTCTTACCCTTACAACGTCAAAAAACCTCCCGTAGTATATGCACCGAACGGACTGTGCTGATTGCGTCCAGATGATAGCCGAAATAGGACAACATGGCATTCAGAAAGTCCAACCGACGCGTCCGGTTCAGCTCGATCTCCCCCAGCCGCCGCACGTCACAATGCAACATCCGATCCAACAGCGCCGCGCAATCCGGCGTCATCGACCCCGGATGCAGCGGGCTCGTCGCCGTATAGAGTCCCTCCCGGATGTCGAACCACCACCCCGGGCGGTAGTCGTTCCCCGGACGGAAACCCAGCAGCCGGCTCAAATTCGCCAGAAACCACAGGTGGAAGTTCGATACGCCCTCTTCCAGGGCATCCAGCGCCGCCGTGGAGTTCCAAACGAACTCGAACAACGGATCGTTCGGCTCGCTCTCCCGAACCAGCCGGTAAAGCGTTTCCGCCATGAAGAGCGCCATCGTCGACTTGCGCACGTCGAACGGAAGGCTTTGCAGCGGAAAACCCGCTCGAAGCTCCTTGAAACGGTCCATCTGCTGCCGCGGAGACTCCAACCCCTCGAACTCCACCGGAAACATCGGTTGGAGCAGCGACAGCTTCGAACCGTGGCCGTTGCGGCTCCGGACCCCCTGCACCATGTAGCTCCGACGCCCGCCGACATCCGTCAGCAGGTAGGCCACGAGCGACGTGTCGCCGTATTTGAGCGTATGCAGCACGATGCCGCGCCCCTTGTAGCTTTTCACGCCGACTTCCGCACGTGGACCATCATCCAACCATCCCGCGAGGCCGTCCCGACCAGGGAAAGACCTAGCTCCGCAGCCGCCGAGACGATCGCCGGAACGTCCGCTTCCAGAAAACCGCTCATCACCAGATCCCCGCCCGGCGTCAGCGACGCGGCATAGGAGGACATGTCCGCCAGCAGAATGTTCCGGTTGATGTTCGCCAGAATGAAGTCGTAGTGCCGTCCCGCAATCCGGCGCACGTCGCCCAGCAGCGGCGTGATCCGCTCCCCGACGCCGTTCATCGCCACGTTCTCGCGGCAGTTCGCATCCGCCCAGTCGTCGATGTCCACCGCGTCGACATGCGCCGCCCCGCACTTCACGGCCACGATCGACAGCACGCCCGTGCCGCTGCCCATGTCCAGTCCCGTGCGCCCCGCAACGCCCAGATCCAGCACCGCACGCGAGACCAGCCACGTCGTGGCGTGGTGTCCCGTGCCGAACGACATCTTCGGCATCACGACCACTTCGAGCTCCCCGGCCGGCGCCGGGTCGTGGAACGGCGCCCGGATCCGGAGCCGCCCCTCGACATCCACCGCCGGGAAGTTACGCTCCCACACGGCGTTCCAGTTCTGCGTCTCGATGGCGATATAACGTCCCGAAACCCCGTAACGCACCAGCAGGGCGTCGACATCCGGCTTGCACGACGCAAGGCGTTCGCCCGGAATGTAGGCTTTGAGCGTCGTGCCCTCCGTCTCGAAACTCTCGAACGGATAGTCCGCCAGTTCCGCCGTCAGGATCTCGCCTTGCTCCTCGTCGCGGATTTCAACTTGAAGGGAGATATAATCCATAATTATGTAAAATTTTTGTACCTTCGTTCCGACAAAGTTACGATATTTCCCCGATTATACGTCGCCCGGAATGGCCGAAAATACGAAAAAATGGGAGGCTGCGGCAAGTCGCTACCGCACCTACATCAAACTCGAAAAACGTCTCGCACAGAACTCCGTCGAGTCCTACATGCGCGACCTGCGATCCTTCGCACACTTCATCCTCCGCATGTGGGACGTCCCCCCGCAGAAGGTCGAACCACAGATGATCGAACGATACATGGCCTGGCTTTTCGACCGCGGACGCGAGAAGACCTCGCAGGCCCGTGCGTTGAGCGGCGTCAAGAGCTTCTTCAACTTCCTGATGATCTCCGACAAGATCGAAAATTCGCCCGCGGAGTTCATCCTCACCCCCAAATTCGGACGCCAGCTCCCCGACATCCTCTCGACCGACGAGATCGACCGCATCATCGCCACCGTCGACACCTCCTCCGTCAAGGGGCTGCGCGACAGCGCCATGCTCGAACTCCTCTACTCCTGCGGACTGCGCGTCTCGGAGCTCATATCCCTGAAAATCCAGGATCTCTTCTTCGGCGAGGGCTACATCCGCGTCATCGGAAAAGGCGACAAACAGCGGCTCGTACCCATCAGCGCTACGGCCCGCGAACGCGTCCACCGCTACCTCGACAAACGCCCCGAAACCCGTTCCGGCGAGGATGCTCTCTTCCTGAACAACCGCGGGAGCCGCCTCACGCGCGTCATGGTCTTCACGATCCTCAAACAGGCTGCGCGGAATGCCGGAATCGAAAAACGCATCAGCCCCCACACCTTCCGCCACTCGTTCGCAACCCATCTGCTCGAAGGAGGGGCTTCGATCCGGCAGGTGCAGGAGATGCTCGGACACGAAAGCATCCTCACGACCGAGATCTACACCCACCTCGACAGCAGCCACCTCCGGCGCACGGTCGAGGAGCATCTGCCGCTCTGAACATGCACACCCGGAATCGGGGCGGAGACAGAACGGGAAAAGGAGATCGGGCGGAAAGAGACGGGCGAAAAGGGCGGAATGAGCCCGCGGAACAAAAAAGATGACGGGACGGGAAGAACCGGCAGGACCGGAATTACAGCCGCCGGATGCGGGACGCCGCGGTAAGGCGCATCCGCGCGTAGTCCAGACCCGAAAGCACAACCCACACCCCGCCCGGAACAACCGTATGCGGCAGCTCCGTCAGAAGATCCCCCGAGGAAGCCCGAAGCCGTTCGAAGGCACCCCGGAAATCCGCCGGGAAGTCCGCAACCAGCAGACCCGCATGGAATTCCGTCTCCGGAAGGCGGTCCGGACAGGGGCACGTCTCCACCACGAAATCATCCTCCGCATCGTAGAAGGTCACGACCGGCGACCGGACAATTCCCTGCGGGGTCCAGAGCAGGTTAGAGGCTATCCTTCGGCGGAAGGGCCGCGCGGAAGAATTCATCGGCAAAGATCCGGATATCGAGTTGCTTTTCATAGAGACGATCCACGGCGACGTCCGTCGGAGGCGTGAACTCCACCTTCAAATCCCGCACCGTGAGCGACGGGCGCTGCGGCTTCTCCCCGAAGGTCAGCAGACGAAGGCACAGCCGGCCGTGCGTCGTATCGGTCGTGAAATTCCGCGTGAAACTCTCCTCCCGGTTCCGGCGCAACGTCACCGTATAGTTGTTTGCGCGCGTGCTGTCCCGCTTTTCCAGCCACATCGCCGCTTTCAGACCCCGGTCGTTCCGGTCCAGCGAGTCGATCCGGTATTTCAGCGAAAGACGGTATTCGCCGGGCTCCACATCCAGCGTGAAGTGCAGCTTCGACGTATCCCGAAGCGACGAAACCCGGATCAGCGTATCCGAAAGCACCGTCCGCGTGAAGGTCCGCCGCGCCACGTTGTCGATCGTGTCCAGAACAGCAACCGCCCGGTCGTAGACCTTGCCTTCCGATTCCAGACGGTCGATCGCCTGCTCCACGACATCGCCCAACCGGGCGCTCTTCCGTTTCGAAAAGTTCCCGATCGTATAATACACATCCTCCGTCGTATAACCGTAACGGGCGAAGATCGGTTCGTAGAGCCGCAGCGAGTCGGTGCGGACGTTCTGCGTCCCCAGGTAGGCGTTCGTAAGAAACGCATCGTGGAAGATCATCGCCAGCTCATCGTCCGGAATGATCTTGTGGCGGGCACAACCGAAGCCGGCAAGCAGCAGCCCGCAGAGCGCAAGCCGAAAAAGTCGTTTCATGGGCAAAACCTGTTTTTTATCATGCTGCGGACCGTGACGTTCGCCAGAAGAACCGCAACTCCCGAAAAGGCCAGCGCCACGGCAAACAGGTCCGACAGGCGGAATTCGACCGGATAGCTCTTCGTGAGAAAGGTATCCGCCGGTATTTCGATCACTCCGAAGTGCTGCTGCATGAGACTCAACGCAACGCCCAGCGTCAGCCCGATCGCCGCCCCCAGACCGCAGATCAGCAGCCCCTCGGTCCGGAAGATGGTGCGGATCAGCGACGTGTCCGCTCCCAGGGCCCGCAGCGTCGCGATGTCCCGACGCTTCTCCACGATGAGCATCGACAGCGCACCCACCACCGAGAACGACGCGATCACCAGCACCAGCAGTGCGATGAAAAAGATGCCCCACTTCTCGTAGGTCATGATCCGGTAGAACGACGCCCGCAGCTCATCCCGCGTGCGGACCCGGAAATCCGCGCCCGCAGCGTCCGAAACCGCCTGCCGCGTCCGCCCGATGTCCGCATCCGGCGTCAGTCGCAGGACCAGTCCCGAGACCTCGCCCGGAGCGTCGAACAGAGACTGCGCCAGACGCAGCGACGCCAGCACGTAGGTCCGCTCCGTATCGAGGTCCAGCACGTAGACCCCGCCGACAGGCTCCGTGCGGCGCGTGTAGTTGTCCATCGGCAGCAGCGTCGAAAAACTCCCCCGACGCACGGCATAGAGCGACACGTCGGCATCGGCCAGCGTCCGGATGCCCAGCATCCACGCCATCGACTGACCCACGACCAGGCGTTCCAGATCCCCGACACGGACCCGCCATTCGCCCGTCGTGACGGCGTCCGACAGGTCGAAAACCTCGCCGTAGGCATCGTCGACGCCCCGGACCGTGGCCGTGGCCTGGCGCCCCCGGTGTTCCAGCAGCGCGCTCTGCTCCAACGTGAACGACAGCGCCCCGACGCCCGGGATCCGTCGCAGCGCCGCCGTGTCGAGCGACGACGACGCAAAGGTCTGGCCCCGGCGCGGCGTCACCGTCAGGTCCGCATCGAAGGCCGAATACATCGACTTCACCAGCGACTCGAAACCGTTGAAAACCGACAGCAGGATCACCATCGCCGCCACGGGGATCGCCACGGCCGCAACGCTCAATCCCGAAATCAGGTTCACGACCGACCGGGACTGCGGCGAAAAGAGATAGCGGCGGGCGAAAAGGTACGGTACCATGGCGAAGGCAGCGTCAATCCTCTTTCAGGGCTTTCTCGATGTGCTCGATGTATTCGAGCGAATCGTCCAGGAAGAACTGGATCTCCGGAACGTTCTTCAACTGGTTCCGGATCCGCTGCCCCAGGGCCCGGCGCAGAAACCAGTTCTGATGCGCGAAACGATCCATGAGCGTCTTGCTCTGCTCGAACGGGAAGACACTTACGTAAATCTTCGCATAGCTGAAATCCGGTGAGACACGAACCCCCGTCACCGTAACCAGCGTCCCGCGGACCAGCGTGGCCCCCTCCTTCTGGAAAATATCCGCCATGTCCTTCTGGATCTGCTTGGCGATTTTCTGTTGTCGCGTTGTTTCCATAACTCTCTCCTTTTACTGTCCGAACTTGAATCCCTCCCGGTTCTTCTCCCGCTTCGGACGCGGTTTCCACGTCTCGAAGCCCTCCTTGTTGAAGCGGTAGTTCAGCCCTACCGAAATCGTCAGATTGTCCAGCGGGGACCGCATCGGTGTCGTATAGAACGGATTTTCCGGGCCGTCGCTGCTGTTGTCGTAGTAACGGTTCCGGTTCCGGACAATGTCCGAATAGCCGAAGTAGTAGCGTACACGGAAGTTAACCTCGAACCGCCGGATCAGAAACGCAACACCCCCGCCGCCGGCCAACCCGTATCCCCAGCGGTTGTCACGGGGAACCTTGAAGGCATAATTCCCGCCGTAGCTGCCCTTCTGTTTCGTCTCCGAATCGAGGAAGTACTCCTGTTCCCACGTCGACGAAAAGTTGTAGAAGAACGTCGCCGCAGCTTCCAGATAGACCCGCACATGGTTCTTCAACAGATAGAAATGCGGCTGCCAGACGACCGGCATCACCACGGAGTTGATCCGCCGCGTATAGTACAGATAATTCGCCGGGTCCTTCTCGTCGACCTGCGAATAGTTCGTCGCGAACGAGAAGGCCTGCTGCTGGAATTCCAGATCCACGCCGAAGCCCCCCACATAACGCTGCTGCCCGTAATACCGCCACGTGAGACCCCCGCTGTAAAGCCCCCAGATCGCTCGCGTCTCCTGCTTCGGGTCGAAACGCCCCGAACCCATCCCGTAACCCGCGATGAACCCCAGCGTGTGTTGTGCCACGACCCCCTGAACCGCGATGACGGACACCGCCGAGAGTATCAATATCCGGATATGTCTGATGATCCTCATGCTATCTGATGCTGTTGAACATGCTTCCCGCCGATCCGAAACTGCTGTTCATGTTCTGGTTCTGATTCCGGTTCTGATTCTGCTTCGGCCCCTCCTTCGCCCGCTTCTCCGCCTCCCGGCGCAGACGCTGCATCTCCCGCTCGTCGAGCATCCGCGACAGCGACTGCATCGTCACCGGCGCGAAAATCCGGTCCATGTCCATCGTGAACTCGATCTCCCAGTTCGTCTTCGTCGCAAAGGTGTCCTCCCCGTTCGAATTCGAATACATCTCCGCACGCTCCGGCTGCATCCGCGCTACCAGATCGCCCGAATCCCACTTCCCGTTCCCGTTCCGGTCCTCGATCACCCGGAACTTGATCTCTCCGGCCGGAACGTAGTTGAACTGGATGTCGCCCGCCGTGACGTCCCGACGCTCCTGTTTCAACGTCCCGCTCCCGTCCAGCAGCTGGACGATATACTTCATCTCCGGATTCCGGCTCGACACGTGCACCTTCACCGTCGCGAACTGCTCCGGGTCGTAAACCGTATATTTCCCCACGATCGAGTCGTTCGCATAACCCGCCACGTCGCGGAACACGCTGTCCGGAATCGTCAGCGTGTACTGCCCGCCCGTGACCCACGGGGCCCGGATGTGCCAACGCCGGAGCATCCCCGTATCGCGCACCATGTGCACCGGGACATCCTCGACCGTGTTGTTCTCCAACTGCCGCGTCAGCAGCAGACGCGACGAGTCGATCGAAACCAGCGGGTAATCGAAGTCGATCGTCAGGTGGTTCTCCGGGTTCAGATCCCCCGACGTCGGCATGTTGAACACAAACGGATTCTCCGGTTTCGGCTCCTTGAACTCCTCGCCCGCAGCCTCCGCCTTCTTCCGGTCCCGTTCGATCTTCTCCCGGGCTCGTTCCTGCTCCTTCGTCTCGATCAGACGCCACGACAGTTTCAGCTTCGCCGTATCCGGTTGCAGACGGTTCAGCGTGTCGTGTTTCAGGTAGACCAGCTCCCCCTTGATCGTATCCGGAAGCATCGCCGACGGAACGTTGAACCACAGGGCGATCGTATCCTTTCCCACCGTCTGCGGATCCACGATCACCCGCTCCGACGGAATGCTGTCGAACCGAAGCGACCGGATCTCCGGATGCGGCGCCGCAAAGTAGAGCATCGCCTGGTGCTGCTTCGGACGCTGGCTCTCCGAAAGAACCTGCCGCTTGAAGGCCTTGTCCAGGAACATCCGGAAGTAGAGCTGCGGCTCCGCAGAGACGTAACGCCGCACCGAATCGTACCACATCGCGAAATCCGGCATCTCCGCGGGATTCCACGTCCCCTCGATGAAGCCCACCTGGTCGTTCCCCGGATCGTACATCTGGTTGTCGTTCTTGTCCTCCACGGCATAGACCCGGTAGGGGATCGGTTTGAGGTTCTGCGCAATGAAAATCCCGTTGTTCTCCGCACGCGCGATCACCGCCGGCTTGTACTTGAAGACCGTCGAGTCGTACTCCGCAACCTGTTCCACCGAGTCCGCCGGGTAGAACCAGATGAACGACTTCGACACCGAATCCGCCTTGTAGCCGTCCGCCGTGTAGCCCGACATCACCATCGAGTCGATCTCCGGGCCCGTCGAGAAGACGTAGCGCATCGAATAGAGCGGATTCCCCTCGTTGTTGTCCTGGATCGAGCTCCCGAAATTCAACGCATACGTCGTGTTCGGAAGCAGCGTGTCCCGAAGCTGGATCACGATCCCGCGGCCTCGCATCGTGATCGTCGGCTTCTTCTTCATCTGCGGCGAGGTGAAGAACTCCTTCTGCTGGTCCTTGATCTGCACGAACTCGTCGAACTCGATGTAGATCTTCCCGTGGTTCGTCGTCGGACGGTTCGTCGTGAAATTGTCCGGGACCATCGTCACGATCACCGGAGGCAGCGAGTCCCGCGGCCCTCCCGTGGGGGTCATCGTGCTCGCGCAACGGCTCCCGAAGGCCGACAGGAACAATACCGCAACCGCCAGCCGAAGCGTGTTCATCTTATGTCGAAAATCCGTCCTTTTCATTGTTTCCCATTTTGTGTGACGCCCTCTTCCGGTGCATGGGCCGGGTTCACGATCGTCCAGCCCCCCGTATCCGTCTTGTCGATCCACACCGCCTGCCACGGCCGGAAAACCAGCGCCGGGAAGGTCACTGGGTCCGCCGTCACGAGATCCACACGCTGCTGCGTATAGGCATACATCTGATCGCTGCGGTCCGCGACCACGACCATCAGCTGCTCGGAGCTCACCGACATCTTGTAGCGTCCCGTATCCCCGTCGGCATAGGCCTGGAAACTCGGAATCGTGCGCGTATCCTCCGGATCCGTCTTCGAGGTGATCTTCCCGTTCACCGCATCGTCGTAGGTGGCGATGTACCACGCCGTCGTGTCCGCCGCATAGGCGTAGACTTCCAGTTTCGAGATCCGCGTCTGTTCACCCCCTTCGGCCGCCTGCACGTACGGATCCACGTAGCAGTCCACGTAGACCGGCGGCGTGTAGAACTCGTTGTAATAGCTCCAATTGCCGTCCTTGTACGAATTGCCCTCCTTCCAGACCCGGAACGGAAGACTGACGTACAGGTTCGGAAGGTTCACTTCAAGCTCCTGCTGCGTGTAGGCGTAAAGACGGTGCTCCGTATCCACCGCCACGACCATCTGCATCGGCTGCGTCAGCGTCATCCGGATCCAGCCCTTCGCGCCCTCCTGCCCGTAAGGCTCCGAAACAGCCGTCGGAGCCGAAATCTTCGACGAAAGGTCGCCTTTCAGGCTGATCACCCCGTTCAGCGCATCCTCGTAGCTCGCCACCGTATAGAGGTTCGTATCCGCCGCAAAGGCGTACGCCTGCACCCCGTCCAACGGCTCGTAGGAGTCCGTCGACAAGGTCTGCGACAGCGGTTTCAGCACGTAGTTCGTCTTCAAGGAGCCGTCCTTGAAGCATCCCCACGCCAGAAGCAGCAAAACCGCCGCCCATATCGTTCGTATCCCTTTCATCGTTTTTTCCTATTCCTTGCGCAGCGCTTCCAGCATCTCGCCCACCGTGAGACCCGTCACCGGATGCCGGTGCCGCCGCATGATCTCGTTCAGCGGAACCAGCGCAAACTCCCGTTCCGCAAGATGCGGGTGCGGCAGCGTCAGGCGTTCGTCCGAAAGCACCGCGTCGTCGTAGAAGATCACGTCGATGTCGATCGGCCGCGAGCAGTAGGGAGCGCCCGACGACGCCTTCTCGATCGCCTCCGCAGCCCGGTTGCGGCCCAGTTCCCGCTCGATCGCCTGGCAGGCGTCCAGCACCTCGTGGGGCGTCAGGTCCGTCGAGACCTCCAACGCCTGGTTCGAGAAACGATCCGCGCTCCGGAAACCCCACGCCTCGCTCTCGTATCGGTGCGAACACCGCAGGACCGCCCCCACACGCGAGTTGATCAACTGTTGTGCCGTCTGGAACGTCCGTTTCACATCCCCTTGATTTCCACCCAATAACAATGCCACTCGTGCCATAACGTACCCTTGCTACAAATGTTTTATCATCTTGCTCACCGTGAGCGCAAAATGCGTGAAGACAATCGTCGGATTCCCGTTCTGCGCGATCTGGGCTCCCGCCCGCTCGATCTCCGCGATCAAGGGTTCGATGTTCTGCGTCCCGACGAACGGCGCAAACTTCGAACAGAACGACAGCTCCTCGCCCCACAGGTAGCCGATCTCTCCCAGACCCGCATGGAGCATGAAGCTCTCCCGGAGCAGCCGTGCCGCATTGCGCAGGAAGCCCCGCTGCTGCTCGCGCGACAGCTGTGCCACCTCCTCGGCCCAGCCGATCAGTTCGAGGTGCTTGTCGTTATAGCTCAAACGCATCAGCCCGCAGAACAGATCGAAATACTCCTTCCGCAAGCCTTCGTTCTCGCCCGCCGCGAGGTGTTCGAGTTCCAGCAGGTCCCCGCCCGACAGCCGCGCCATGTTACGCGCCTGCGTCGGATCCGTAATCCCGCGCAAGGCGGCCTCCCGTTCCAGAATCTCCGGTGCGATGCGCGGAACTGCCACCTCCTGCGTCCGCGAGAGGATCGTCGGAAGCAGCCGGTCCGGCTGTTCGCTCACCAGAAGAAAGACCGTACGTTCCCACGGCTCCTCGAGGATTTTCAGAATCTTGTTCGACGCCTCCTCGTTCATCGTCTCCGGAAGCCATATCAGCATCGCCTTGTAATCCGCCTCGTAGCTCTTGAACGACAGCTTGCGGATGATCTCGTCGGCCTCGCGCGCCGAGATCATCCCTTTGAGCGTCTTCCCCAGATCCAGCCGGTCGTACCACTCCTGCGACGAAAAGTATCCCCGACGCTCGGCGAACAGCGCCCGGAACTGCGGCAGGAACTCGTCGCTCAACATCGCCTCGCCCGACTTCTTGCCCTGTTTGTTCACCGGAAAGACCAGATGCAGGTCCGGATGCGCCAAAGCCTCGATCTGTTTGCAGTCCGGGCATTCGCCGCACGAATCCCCCTCCCGGCGGTGCCGGCAGCAGAGGTACTGCACATAGGCGACGGCCAAAGCCAGCGACCCGTAGCCCGAGGCGCCCGTGAACAGCTGCGCATGGCTCACCCGCCCCGCATCCACCGACCGGGCCAGATGCCGTTTCAGATCCTCCTGTCCGATGATATCCGCAAATCGCATCCCGCTCAATTCCGTTTCAACGCCGAACGGAGCATCGCAGCCACATCGATCCGTTCGCGGCGGACCAGGTAGAGCGCGTATGCCCCAAACAGCACTATATTAAACGCATAGCTGACAAACATATTGTCCACGAGGCGCGTCACCGCCTCGCAGAACGCAAAGACGCCCAGCGCCACGATCACATACTCCCAGATCCGGGCCCACGGGTAGGGCGTAGGGTAGCAGCGCCGGTTGAGCCACCAACTCACGGCGACCATCACCGACTCGCTCGCCAGACGCGCCCACGCGGCTCCGTAGTAGCCCCAGCGGGGAATCAGGCAGAACCCGAAGGCGGTCATCGCAACCAGTCCCGCCCCCGTAACCACGATCGCCAGCGACGTCCGCTCCTCGCGCTTGTACCAGAACGACAGGTTCAGCCACACGCCCGTCAGGACGTTCGCCCCCAGCACCACCGGCAGGATGAAGATCCCCTCGCGGAAGTCCCGGCCCACGATCAGCGCGAAAACGTCCCGGAACAGCGCAATGCCCAGGAAGATCAGCATCGAGGCCATCATGTAGTATTTCAGCGCCGCGGCGTTCATCGCCACGAAGTCCGACTTCTTGAAGTTCGACAGGAAGAACGGCTCCGCGGCCAGCCGGTACATCTGGTAGAAGAGCATCATCACCACGGCGATCTTCGTAATGGCCCCGTAGACGCCCAGCTGCGCCATCGAGCCCGCCGGGACGAGGTACTTGATCAGCTGCCGGTCGATGAACTCGTTGGCCGTACCGGCCAGACCGCCCACCAGCAACGGCAACGAATAGGCGAAGACCGCCGCCAGCAGCGGCCAGTTGATCCGCGGGACCGTGCGGTCCGTCGTCGTCAGGATCACCAGCCAGGTCACCACGCTGGACACGAGGTTCGCCACGAAGACCCATCCCACGCCGAACTCCGTCGCAAAGAGACCCGCCGCCCCGAATGCAAAGGCCAGCGCTACGTTCAGCACCACGTTCATCGCTTTCAGCGCCACGAAGGTCATCGCTCGCCCCTGCTCGCGCAGCCGCGAGAAGGGAATGCACGCCCAGACGTCGAAAAGGATGATCAGCGCCACCCACACCACATACTCCGGATGGGCGACATACGCCTCGCCCATGAGCGACGCCACGCCGTTGCGGAAAAGCGCCATCCCGGCAAAAAAAACCGTCGCGGCCAGCGACGTGATCCCCCACGTCGTGGCGAAAAGGCGGCGCTTGGCCCCCGCCACGTCTCCGCCCGCCTCCTCGGCCTTGGCCGAAAAGCGGAAATAGCTCGACTCCATGCCCATCGTCAGCAGCGTCAGCGCCAGCGGAATCAGGGCATAGACATCCGTAACGATGCCATAGGTCTCCTGCCCGAACACCCGCGTATAGTAGGGCGTGAGCAGGTAGCTCAGGAACCGCACCACGATGGTGCTGATACCGTAGACGGCAGTCTGTTTGGCCAGTTTTTCGAGCATGATCAGCCTATACAGGCAGCAAAGATACAAATTTTAACCGGATTGCCCGCATCATTTCGCCTTCTTTCAAAGAAAGAAGAGCACAAAAAAGCACCCCACATCCCCGGGACGTGCGGAAAACTGCGACGGCCGGAGCGCCGCTGTCCGCGTCAAAGCCACTTCTTGTAACGGAAAAACCAGATCGTCAGAATCGAACAGACGATCATCAGACCGATGGCAAACAGATAACCCACCGGAATGACCCACCCGTTGGAGAGATGCCACGTCCACTCCAACTCGGGCATCGTCTTGAAGTTCATGCCGTAGATCGACGCAATGAGCGTCGCCGGCATGAAGATCACCGCCGCCACCGAGAAGATCTTCACGATGCCGTTCTGCTCGATGTTGATCAGACCCAGCGCCGCGTCCTGGATGTAGTCCAAACGCTGGAAACTGAAATCCGCATGGTTGATCAGCGAATTCACGTCCTTGATCATCAGTTGCAGCCGCGGGTAGATATCGTTCGGGAATCGCTCCGAACGCAGAATGCCCGACAGCACCCGCTGCCGGTCGAAGATGTTCTCGCGCAACGACATCGTGCTCTCCTGCAAGGCGCTGATGCGGTGCAGAACCTCCTTGTCGATCGAATCCTCCGAGTTGATGTCCTTCGACAGCGCGGCGACCTGCTTGGCGATCAGCTCCACGAGGTCCGCATCGAAGTCGATGCGCACTTCCAGCAGCGAAATGAACAGGTGGTAGCCCGTCGAGTAGCTCCGGTAGTTCATTTGCAGGCGCTTCTCCGTCTCGCGGAAGGTCCGGAACTCGGCATTCCGCACCGAAACCAGCACGCCCTCGTTCGAAATGATGAACGAAACCGGCTCCACGATGAACGAATCCCCCGTCGGTATGAAGAAGTTCGCGTTCGAGACGATCGAATTCTCGTTCTCCGAGTACTTCGACGTCGACTCGATCTCCTCGACCTGCTGCTTCGTCTGCAAGCTGATCTCCATGAAGTTCTCCACGGCCTTCTGCTCCTTGATCGTGGGCGTCAGCATGTCGATCCACAGAATGTCGTCGTAACCCAGCTCGTCAAAGAGCTTCGTGTCCGCATTCCGGATGATCTTGTTGTATTGTTTGAGGTAGATGGTAATCATGAAAGGCTCTCTGTTAGGAAGTTCGTGAATCCGTGCGGAAAGAGAGGCGGACACCCGGGTCCGCTACGCTCTTCACCCGGGATTGCTCCTCGGAGCCACCTTCTGCCCCGAATCCCAGAACTTTTTGAGGGCCTTGTCCTTCTGATTGTCGAAAATGTAGTCGAAACGGGAGAGTCCTTCGTAGGCACGACCCGGATCGTCTCCGTAGGGAGATTCCAGAATCGCCTCGTAACCGTGTTCCAGACCGTAGGTCAGGGCATGTTGCAGCGCTTCGACGGTCTCGGGATCCACCTCCGGAGCGGCAACCCACAGCGCGAAGGCGCAGGGGAGCTTCCCGTAGGGCTTCCACCCCGCGACCAGCGGATCGTCGCTCGCCAGCAGCTCCGGGAGCGACCCGGGAACGCCGCCGACGCAGTATTCCGTGACGATACGGGCGCCGTTCAGCGTCGGGTAGGCGGAGGCCGGGATCAGGGCCAGATCGGCCCGACGGTCGGAAAAGAGGCGGAGGATTTCGGATGGATCGGACAACAGCAGTTCGGCACGGAGATTACCCTCGTGCTGGATACCATAGATGAATGGCGTCGTGCTCAAACACGACACAACGGCTATACGGGGAACTGTGACCATCATCCATACGATTGTAAATGTTGGTTCGCGAAACAAAGGTAAGACTTTTTTGCGAAAATTTTTCCATAATTTTTGGAAAAAGTGCGCCGTCCTCTTGACAAGGGGGTAGGCGGCGTCGTATATTTGTCCTGCAATCCACACCCCGGTCGGGGTTTCCGGCAAGTTATCGACATCGGGAATTTACTGTCTTCAAGCTGCTTGCCGCATATTATTACCAATTATCAACACTTTTTCGACACGTTATCCACACACGGTCGACCCCTCCCTCACCCCTCTCCGACGCAGGCTCTCTCCGCCCTTTTCCGTCCCTCGTTCCGCCCCTCTCCCATCTCCCGGAACCATTCATCCCCCTCTTTCATCTCTCTTCCAAAAAATCTTCCGCCATGCAATTCACCCAAATCCCGCCCCAGTATGCGCCCCTCGGTTCCGAGGTCCGCTATGTCGTCGAACAGGAGACTGCCGCCGACATCGACATCCGCATTTACGACGAGAACTCCGGTGCACTGTACGGTGCCAAACGGCTGACGGCAACAGTCTCGGCCGACGTCGACATCGCCCCCGTGGTGCGCCGGAATCTGCAATTCTCCCCGACGACCGGTGCGTCCGGTTTTCACGCCGCCCCGGACCGCACGGCGGCCGTCCGCGTCGAGGCCGGACCCGCCGGCAGCGGATCCGCCGAAGCAACGGCCCCCGCCCGCACGTTCATCCCCGGAGAGGGACCCGCCACGACCCCCGCCATCCGCACCTCCATGCCGCTCGAACGGCTCATCCCCGAAGGAGCCTGCGACGAACTGACCCTGCTGACCGACGGCGACTGCGTCGTGACGGTCTCCGGATGGTCCGTGGGAAGCGCCACGGCCGAAAGTTTCCGCGAAGCCGGGGCCGGACTCCATGTTTTCCGCCTCGACACCCGCGACTTCCCCGGCTGCGAAACCCTGACGGTCGACGCTGGAGCCTGCGGAACGGTCACATACACGCTCATCCCCGCCGCGCAGGAGGCCCTCCGCATCGCGTGGAGAAGCTGCGCCGGATCCATCGAGCACTACTCCTTCCCGGTGATCCGCTCCACCACGCTCCGCGTCGCCAAGCAGCGCGCCGAAGGAATTGACGGCCTTCTCGTAACGGCTGCGGAGTCCCTCCGCGAAACGGTGCTCGAATCCGCCTACGAAACCCCGGAGACGTTGGAGGCACTGGCCGGACTGCTCCTCTCGCCCGAAGTGTGGATCCTCCGCAACGGGGAGTACGTCCCGGTAGACGTCCGCTCCGAAGAGGCCGTGATCCAGCGCCACGGCGCACTCTGTTCGCTGGAAATTGTCGTACGACCCAAAAACAACCCCTCATGGAACTGAAAATCGACGGACAGAACTGCGACCTCGGCGAGAGTCCGATCGCCATACCCGGATACGATGCCGCCAGCACCGAATCGGTCGACGGCGCACGCGAAGGACGGTCGTTGAAAATCGAAATCCCGATCACGAAGCGCAACCGATCGATCCTCCGATTCGCCGAGGATCCCGATACGGCCGAACGATTCAACGACTCGCTGCATCGGGCCGAGCTCGCGGCAGAGGGGGCCCGGTTGATCGGAGGCAGCGTCCGCCTGCTGGCCGTGACGGACAACGGGTTCGAACTCGAAATCCGCAACGGCGGTGCCGACTGGGCCGAACAGGCCGTACGCCGCAAACTCGAAGACCTGGGCATCGACTGGAACATCCGGCTGACACCGACGGACATCTGGCAGAGTTGGTCGAACGACACGCCCGTCCGCTTCTTCCCCGTCCACCGCGACGAATACGAACAGCAGAACAGCTCCACGGACCTGCTCCCCGCCGAACGGTTCCTCGCCGTGGAGGATTACCACCCCTTCCTGCACCTGGCCACACTCGTCGAAAAGATATTCTCGGACGCCGGATACCGCATCGAGAGCCGGTTCCTCGACTCGGAATTCTTCCGATCGCTCTACATCAGCGGCGCCTACGCCTCGCGAGACACCGCCGCAGCCGTCAACCGGATGGGATTCTCGGCCCGCCGGCTCGGTCCCGCAACCGCCGCCGCAAGCAGCTTGGGACGCGTCTCCGCAAACCCCAAGGCGCTGGCCAACACCGTGGGGAACATCGTCGACACGGCCACGCCCCAAAGCATCGATGTCGACGGCGAAGCCATCAGCGGACTCTACAACAACGGCAACTGCTTCGCTACCGACAACGGAAAGATCGTATTCACGCCCCCCTCGGAGATCAAGGCCGGATTCGAATTCTACCTGAAATACACCACCGACCACCGCATCCGCTCGCGGACCCGCCTCACCGGATTCGACACCCTCTACCTCGGACCCGGAGCCGAATTCGTCTTCCAGCTGGCCAACCGCTACCAGGATCTCCGCAACGAAATCGCACTCGGATTCTCCTACCGCGTGATCGTCTTCGACCACGTGGACGGGGCCCAGTACCGCCTCCTCTATACCCGCAACAGTCTGACCGACATCATCTGGACCTCCTTTGCCGCCCGCTCGGCCCTGGTGACCACCCCCTCGGACGGAACGGTCGCCGATCCCAGCTTGCAGATCCTCCAGGGATCCCAATGGGTCGACTACACGGGCGACTGGGCCCTCTACAACGGATACATCGGAGAAACGGGCAAAACAACCGTCGAGGTGCGGCTCCGGACCCCCTCGGAGACCATCTCCCCCACATCGCCCAAATACTTCAATCAGATCTATTTCGCCGGCGCACAGCAGGGCATGGAGATCACGCTGCACAAGGAGTGCTCGCTCCGCCCGATCTTCCTCCCGGGACCCGCCTTCGGATCAATCGTCAAATTCCCGGACGTCGTCCGCTACGACATCCGCCAGTCGGAGCTCCTCGAAGCCGTCGCCCATCTCTTCAACCTCCGCTTCCACACCGAAGAGGAGACCCGCACGGTACGGATCGAACCCGAAGAGGAGTTCTTCGGCGTCGGCCCGACGGTCGATTGGAGCCGGCGCACGGACCGCTCGCAACCGATCGTCCGGAAGCAGATTGCCCCGGAGATCCACGAAATCCGTACATGGCGGTTTCAGGACGGAGACGGCGCCGTGACCCGCTTCGACACCGAAGAGGAGACCACCCTCGGAGCATGGAGCCACGACACCCCCTCCTATGCCGCACTGCGGGGTGAAAAGGTGCTCCGGAATCCGCTGTTCGCACCGACGCTCAACTCCCTGGGCCACTACCTGAACGCACCCTCGGCACTGCTCCTGCAAGTCGGCGACCGCGACGACGCGGAAGACGACGGCGCCAACTTCACGCCCCGCATCGTCCGCTACTTCGGCATCAAGGCCCTGCCCGAAGGGGAGCGGTGGGGATATCCCTCGGGACGGAACGAATACCCGCTGGCGGCGTTCCTCTTCGCCGGGGACGATGAGACGGAGCCCTTCACGCTGGGATTCGAGGACCGAGACGGCGCCCGGGGCCTCCATCGCTTCTACGACCGGCAGGTGCGGCGCGAAGAGTCCGGAGAGCGGATCTCGGTCTCCCTGCGCATCGCTCCCCACGAGTTCGAAGCACTCCTCTCGCCCGGAACCGGAGCCCCCGACATCCGCTCCGCGTTCCGGATCGACACCGGGACCGGAGTCGTCCGCGCCGCACTCCGCAGCATCGGAGAGTACGATCCGCAAAAGGGCGCGGCACGGTGTACGTTCGAACGAATCGCAGAAGCATGACTCGGCTCGACGAACGGCTCGCGGAGACGCTCTTCCGCGAAGTGAAGGGTCTGACCGGACGTCAGGCCGTACTCAAACTCCTCGAAGCGGGGCTCATCAGCCGCCGGGCCTGCGAACGCCGGGCCATCCGCGACGAGGTGGAACGTTTGCAGCGGTCGGGCGTGCCCCGCTGCGAAGCGCTCGAAGTCGCAGCCGAGACTTTCTGCTGCTCCTACGAAAAGGCACGAAACGCATTTTACAACTCCTTCAAAAACTGAATCATGAAATCGGAAATCCAAATCAACAACGCCTCCGACGTATGCCAGATCGACATCGAAGGGACGATCGGAATCCCCGAAGAGTGGCAGTTCGACGACCCCGACGCCCGCGTGGCCACCTACGAACGATTCCGCGACGCCCTGAAACGCATCGCCGAAATCGAAGCCCCGCTGGTCGTGGTCAACATCCGCTCCACGGGCGGCGATGTCAACGACGCCCTGCTGATCCTCGACGCCCTCCGCCAGCTCTCCGCACGCATCGTAACCCGCTGCTACGGATACACCGCCTCGGCCGCCACGATCATCGCACAGGCCGCCTCGGAAGGCGGGCGCGAAATCTCGGAAAACGCTCTCTACCTGATCCACAACTCGATCTGCGCCACGGAGGGGAATGCCGCGGAAATCACCAGCCAGATCGAACTCCTGCGGCAGACCGACGCCCGCATCGCCGCGGTTTACGCCGCCCGTTCGGGACGCCCCGACGAGGAGTTCGCGGCCCTGATGGCCGAGAACAACGGAAACGGACGATGGCTCTCACCCCGGGAGGCCGTCGAGGCGGGGCTCGCAGACCGCGTGATCGAAACCGCCGCACAGGAGCCCGCATCGCTGGCCCGGAACCTCGCACGCGGATGGCGCCGTCTGCTCGCCGAGATCGGCGTGAAACCCGCCGGACGGCCCGCCGCCGACCGGAACATCCTCCACACCGCCGATGAATTGCGGGAGCTCCACCGTCGCTCGGCCGTCGTCGCACAGGAGACCCGACAGCGGCTCTCCGCCACGCGCGTACAGCCCTGCGAGGATCCCTCCTGCGGCGAGACGCTCCGCTCGGCCAACGAACGCGCCTACGCCGAAGACGCCAAATGTTTCCACAGCTGACCTCCGGACGGCGCCCCCGACCGAACATACCACCCCGGACTGCGGGAATCCCCCGGTCCGAAACCGATTCATAAACCCTCAAAAAAACACAAAAACCATGACTTACCTTGAAAATTCGAAACAGTACACCGGTTCCGACCTCGAAAACATCTTCTTCCGCCCCATCCTGACCGGAGATTCGGCCCAGGAGCTCGGCGTGCGCGTCCTCTACAACATGCCCCAGTCCACCCATATCCAGCTCTGGGACGGGCAGCGCAACATCCTCCAGAAGTTCACCTCGGCAGGCTGGGCCGGAGGTACCGCAACCAAGCGCGTCGAAAAAGCCATCGACCTCCAACGCGTGAAGGCCGAAATCGGATTCTCCGCCGCCGACTACTTCTCGATGGTCTACGAAAAGATCGCGGCCATCACCGACACGAACATGGAGGATCTCTCCGGCACGATCCTCGAACAGGCCGAAACCGAACTCTTCCGGCAGGCCCTCGCCGAAAACATCCGCGCCACGATGTGGATCGGCGACACCTCCGCCGATTCGGGGTACAACACCTTCGACGGATTCCTCAAAATCATCAAGGATCTCGTCACCGAGCAGGCCGTCTACAACATCACCTACCAGAGCACCGACCTGGAAGACCCCAACTACATCGCCGAACTGCTCGACAAGCTCTGGGTCAACGCCGAACCCCGCGTTCAGGACATGAAGGGCGACGGACATCTCGCCTATTTCGTCTCCTCGGACATCTGCCACCTCTACGAAAAGTACCTCGACTCGAAAGGCGTCGACTCCGCCTACGTCGACACGGTGAACGGCCGCCCGCGGCTCGCCTACCACGGAATCCCGATCATCGACGTCCGGATCGGCAGCTATCTCGAAAGCCTGATCACCTACCACCGGTCGTTCTGCATGCTCACCGACACCCGCAACCTCGTCATGGCCGTCAACACCGCCGACATGCCCGGAAACGAGGTCCGCATGTGGTACAACCCCGACGAGATGGAGAACCGCCAGCGCGCCGTCTTCATGGCCGGATGCACGGTCCTCGACGAGAGCCTGATCACCTACGCCTACAAACAGTAACCAACCCCGGACGCCGCCCGCAGCCCCTGCCGGCTGCGGCGGTGCTTCCCCGAAACCCCTGTACACGCCATGAGCAAAGCGAAAAAATTCAAAACCGCCGTAGGCGTCGCCAACCGCACCGACCCCTACCTGACCCTGGGCCCCGCACGCGTCGAAAACGACCGTTTCTGGCGCTGGGGCGACGACAACCTCTTCCCCGCGGCGCTCGCGCTGATGGCCCGGCGTTCGACCACCCACCGCCGCATCATCAACGACAAGGCCGACTACATCTCGGGCAAGGGGTTCGTCTGCGACGAGGCCCGGCAGCCCGCTCTGGCCGCCTTCCTCCGGGACGTGAACGGCAGCGGCGAAACGCTGCGGCAGCTCCTCAACAAGCTCGCCTTCGACAAATCGCTCTTCGGAAACGCCTTCCTCGAAATCGTCACCGACGCCGACCGTTCGTTCCTCTCGCTCTTCCATCAGGACGCCTCCCGCTGCCGCGTGGCCCGCGACTCGGAGCACATCCTCCTGCACCACGACTGGTCGGCGTTCAAGGCCTCCGAGGCCCGGTCGCTGCCCCTCTATCCGAACTTCGAGCCACAGAACGACGGAACCCTCCGCGCCATCATCCACTACAAGGATTACGAACCCATGTTCGAGCACTACGGCGTCCCGACCTACATCGCCGGGTTCAACGTCTCGGCCATCGCCTACAAGACCGACCGCTGGAACATCTCGCGCCTGGACAACTCCTTCCAGCTCTCGGGCGTGATGATGCTCGACTCGTCGGTCGACAACGAGGCCGAAGCCGAGCGCATCGTGCGGATGGCCGAACGGAAATTCGCCGGGAATCCCGGGCAGGTGATGTTCGTCATCCGCGACGGAGGCGACGACGACAACTCGCGGTTCATCCCCATCGCCGCCCAGAACGAGGGAGACTGGCAGGCCCTGCACGAGCAGGCCGTCGGCGACATCGTCGTGGCGCATTCCTGGTTCCGGACCCTCAGCGGACTGGACTACGCCTCGGGATTCAACGCCGAGCGCATCCTCCACGAGTACGAGGTGGCCCTCAACACGGTGATCCTCGCCGAGCAGGCCGAGCTCACCGAACCGATCCGCACCGTCATCACCGCGGTGCTGGGGCTCGACACCGCGTCGTTGCAGATCGTCAACCGTCCGCCGACCCGCTCGAAACCCATCTACATGAAGGTCTGGGAGGCCCGCAAGGCCGACGGTCTCGACTACGACCCCGAGGATCCGAAGCAGCAGTACTTCCTCTCCGAAATCACCAAATACAACGTCACCAGCATCGGATGATCCGCCGTGCGGTGCCGGACGGTCCCGATCGTCCGGCGTCGCACGACGGCGGATCTCCGCAAAAACACCCGCACATGAATACGCTCATCACACCCCTCCAAGTGCTGAAACTCGCCTTCGGAAACGGCGAAAACCTCCCGCCCGACACCTTCGGCGAAGCTGACATCGCCGCAGCCGAACAGCGTTACATCGTTCCCGTGATCGGCCCGGAGCTGTACGAAAAGCTCCTCGCCGGCACCCATGCCGAATTCCGCGACGAATACCTCGCGGCGCCCGCGGCGCTCTTCACCCGGCTGGCGCTCCAACCGCGCCTCGACATCCGCACCGGGCAGTGCGGCACCTCGGCGCCGAAATCCTCCTGGGGACAGCCCGCCGACCAGGAGGCGCTCCGCCGCCAATGCCGTGCCCTGCGCAGCGAAGCCCGCACGCTCCTGCGGCGCGCCGTCGCGTATCTCGACAGCCACCGCCGGGAGTTCCCGGAATACCTCCCCGAAAAAAACATCCTCAACCGCTGCACGACCGATGGAGGCTTTGTTCAGATTCGTTAGCGGCCTCGCGGCGGGGATCGCCGCGCTGTTCGCACCCATCAACCCGCTCGTGGCCACCACGCTGCTCTTCATCGGGGTGGACTTCGTATCGGGCATCTTCGCCGACCGGGCTGCGGCCCGGCGCGCAGGCAGGGAGTGGTATTTCGAGAGCTGCAAGGCCTGGCGAACCGTCGCCAAGACGGGACTCGCTGTCACGGCCATCGCCATGGCCTGGATGCTCGACCGCTTCGTGCTGGATTTCATGCAGCTGAACCTCGCCAAACTCTTCACCGGATTCACCTGCGGCGTGGAGTTCTGGTCGTTCCTCGAAAACGCCGCGCAGTTCTCCGAAGCGCCGCTCTTCCGCTGGCTGCGCCGCTACGCCAAACGCCGCATGGAATCCCACCTCCAAATCCGCGACGACGACTATGGCACGGGGACTCGATAACCGCAATCCGGGAAACATCCGGCAGTCGAAGGTCCGCTACCGGGGCGAGGTCCGGCCTTCGCGGGACCCCGCATTCAAGGAGTTCGAAAGCCTCGCCTGGGGCTACCGCGCCATCTTCGTGCTGCTCGACACCTACCGCATCCGCCACGGCCTCGACACCCTCCGGGGGATGATCTCCCGCTGGGCCCCGCCCTCGGAGAACCACACCGACGCCTACATCCGCGCCGTGGCCGCCGACACGGGCCTCGACCCCGACGAACGACTCGACACGCACGACGCCCGGACCATGATCCCCGTTGCGGCCGCCATCTCGCGCGTGGAGAACGGCACGCCGGCCGACATGCGGCAGGTCGCGGAAGGATGGAGGCTCTTCCGGGGAGACTCCTGACTTTTTTCAACATATTTTGTGTATCTTGCAGGTATGAAAATCACCTGCCTGTTGGATCGGCTCGACCGTATGCCGATGGTCAAGCTCCTCGCGCCCTTCGCCGCGGGGATCGCCCTGGCCGGAACGTACGAACTGCCCCTGTGGTTTCTCGCAGGGGCTTTCGTCTGTACGGGAGTCGTGGCCCTGCTGCTGCGTTCGGGAGCTGCCGCCGCGGCGATGCTCCTCACGGCGGGATTCGCCGCCGCACAGCTCCGGACTCCCGAAGTGAGCGTCCCGCGCGAGGTGTACACCCTCTACGAGATCGTCGTGGAGGGGTTTCCCGTCGAGCGGGCGCGCTACTCGTCGGCCGATGCCGTCGTAACGGCCTGGCGGAACCCTGCGGACGGGCACTGGAACGCTTCGGACGCCCGGATCCGGCTCTATGCCGATTCGCTGACGGAACTCCGGGCCGGAGAGCGCATCCGCTGCCGGGGCACGGTGCGCCCGTTCCGGGGCGGTGCGGAGAGCTACCGCCGGCTGATGGCGCGGCGGGGCTATGCCGGGACGCTGTGGATCGGGGAGCGGGCGATCCTCGACCGGAAGATGCTCCATGCCGCGAACCTCCACCGCCGGGCCGTCGAACGGTTGGAGCGGCTCCCGATGAAGCCCGAAGCCCGCGCCGTCGTCGAGGCGATGGCCGCAGGCGAGCGTCGCGGCATCCCCGCCGACCTGCGCACGGCCTACTCCCGCAGCGGGCTGTCCCATCTGCTGGCCGTATCGGGGCTCCATACGGGGATCGTCTTCGTCGTCATAAACGTGCTGCTCTGGTGGCTGCCCCTGCTGCGGCGGGGCCATCTGCTGAAAAACATCCTCGCGGCGGCGGCCGTCTGGCTCTTTGTCGCCGCGGCCGGGTTTCCGCCCAGCGCCGTGCGTGCCGCCGTGATGTGCACCCTCTTGCAAACCGCCCTCGCGTCGGCCTCGGAGTATGTCGGAATGAACGCCCTGGCCACGGCCGCCTTCGGCATGCTGCTCTGGAACCCCAACTGGATCGGCGACATCAGCTTCCAACTGTCGTTCCTCGCCGTGGCGGGCATCCTCGTCTGGGGCGTACCCCTCTGCCGGAGGTGCCGGACCCGCCGCCGGTGGCTGAACGCCGTGATCGACGCCTATCTGATCGGTCTGGCGGCAACCCTTGCCACGGCTCCGCTCGTCTCCCACGTCTTCGGCGTCGTACCGCTGGCCGGACTGCTCATCAACCCGGCAGCCATCCTGTTGGCCGGCATCGTGGTCTTCGGCGGCGCCCTCTGGATGCTCCTGCCCGTCGGGTGGCTCGCACCGCTTTTCGGAGTGGTGACGGGCAAGGCCGCCGAGGCCGTCAATCTGCTGGCCCGCACAACGGCCTCGCTGCCCGGAGGTGCCGCCGACTGGACGCTCGGAACGATACCCACGCTGCTTGTCTACCTGTTTTTCCTCGCCGCAACCCTCGCCGCCGGGTGTCGGGAACCGAAAAAAAGCCTACCTTTGCGTCCGTAAACGAACCCCTCCGCGCCATGATCACCGCCGAAGAATACGAACTGCTGCGGAGCGACGAGCTCCGCCGGGCCGTCGCCGCCGCCCGCGGACGCGACCCGCTGGACGTGGCGTTGGACCGCACGGTGCCCCATGCCCGGCTCGTGGCCACGCAGGTCAAGTACCTCGCGCGTGCCGAACGCAAACTCCCGACGTATGCCGCCGTGCAGTGCATCCTCCCGCCGCGGGCCTTCGAGCAGGCGTCGAGCGAGGCGACGGCCGCCCACAAGGCGATCGAGGGCGACACGGTGCTGGACCTCACCTGCGGACTCGGGGTCGACAGTCTCTACCTCTCCCGACGGTTCCGCCGCGTCGTGGCCCTCGAACGCGACCCGCTGCTGGCCCGGATCACGTCGGAGAATCTTTCGAGAATGGGCGTGGCGAATATCGAGGTCGTGAACACTTCGGCCGAGGAGTACCTCCGGCAGGAGGGGCTGCACTTCGACTGGATCTACGCCGATCCCGACCGGCGTTCGGCCGAAGGGCGCAAGTTGGTCCTGCTGGAAGCCTGCTCGCCCGACATCCTGACGCTGAAACCCCTCCTCGACCGCGTCTCGGAGCGGCTCTGTCTGAAAAACTCCCCGCTGTTCGACGTGGACGAGGCCCTGCGGCTCTTCCCCGACAGCCGCGTGGAGGTTCTCTCGCTCGGCGACGAGTGCAAGGAGATGCTCATCTACGCCGACGGAACGGGACCGCTCGTCACGGCCACGGCCCTCGGCATCGGGAGCTTCGCGGCCGCACCCGGAGCCGTGCCGCCCGAAACCCCGCCGTTCGATCCGGAGCGCTTCCGCTGGCTCGTGATCCCCGACGTCGCACTGCGCAAGGCCCGCCTGACGCGGCTCCACCTGGCCGGCAAGGCCGACTGTTGGAGCGACAACGGATTCGGATTCGCCGCCGCGGAGCCGCACGGCGTGATCGGGCGCGTATCGCCCATTGAGTCCATCGAACCCTACGACCCGAAACGGTTGAAACGCGGACTGAAAGGGCACGGCGTCGAGATCCTCAAACGCGACTTCCCGCTGCCGCCCGACGAACTGATGCGGCGGCTCGGCGCACACCCCGGCGCCGACCTGCGGATGGCCTTCACGAAAATCGGGAACGATTTTTGGGCGATCCGGCTAAAATAGCTATCTTTGTCGAAAGCACCGCGACGGCGGACAAGGCCCATGAAACTCCGACAGCTCTTCACCTACTTCACCGACACGATCTTCCGCCAGGACGTCAGCGAATGGCGCAACCCCGTCGTGCGGTGGCTCGTGCAGCAGTACCGCCTGCTCTTCTACACGGCCCGCGGGCTGGTCGAGCACGGAACGCTGGTCCGCTCCGCGGCCCTCACCTTCTACACGCTGATGTCGCTCGTCCCGATCCTCGCCGTCGTCTTCGCCGTCGTCAAGGGATTCGGGCTCACCGACGGACTCGTCGAAAACCTCTACGGAATCTTCCCCCGCCATCCCGAAACCATCGACTACATCGTCGGATTCGCCGAAAACGCCCTCGCCCGCACCCAGGGCGGCGTCGTGGCCGCCGTGGGTCTGGTGATGCTCTTCTGGGCCGTGATCCGCGTCTTCGGCTCCATCGAGAGCGCCTTCAACAACATCTGGGAGGTCAAGGTCGCCCGCAGCATCGCACGCCAATGGACCGACTACATCGCCGTGGTGATGATCGTCCCCGTGCTCTGGATCCTCGCCAACGCCGCCGGCGACTACGTCGAACAGCTGCTCGGGCTCTACGACAAGTGGTACTTCAACACGCTCTCGCACCTCGCCTCGATGGTCATCATCTGGACGATGTTCACGCTCCTCTACCTGATCATCCCCAACGCCCGGGTGCGCTTCCAGAGCGCCCTGATGGCCGGGATCGTCGCCGGGACCATCTTCCTGCTCTTCCAGTGGGGCTACGTCTACGTCCAGCGCTGGATGACCTCCTACAACGCCATCTACGGAAGTTTCGCCGCCCTGCCGCTCTTCCTCATCTGGATGCAGACCTCGTGGGAGATCCTCCTCTTCGGCGGCGAACTCTCGTTCGCCTACCAGAACATCAGCCGCTTCGCCGAGGAGCGCGAATCCCTCCGGATCAGCTACGACCAGCGCCGCAAGGTGCTCCTCGCGGTGATGATCCTCGTGGCGCGGAATTTTCGCGACCACGGAGGAACGCTCTCGACCGATACGATCCGCGAACGCCTCGGACTCCCGACCCGCATCGTCAATGACGTGCTCTTCCAGCTCGTGCAGGCCGGGCAGCTGATCGCCGTGCGCAGCGGCGACGGCGAACGCGACGTGGCCTTCACCCCGGCGCATGACCTTGCGTCGACGACCGTCTACGGCATTCTGGAAGCCGTCGAACGGACGGGGCAGGCCACACTCGACCTCGGGCAGACCCCCGAACTGGCCCGGATGAACCAGGAGGTGGAGAGCCTCAAAGAGGAGGTCCGCCATTCATCGAACAATGCCCGGTTGAGCGACCTGCTATGAATCCCGAAACACACCCCATGAAACGCATCGTCATCATCGGAAGCGGCAATCTGGCGGAGGCGCTGGCCCGCGCCGTCGCCGCCAGCAGTCTCGAAACCGTACAGATCTGGGCCCGGAACCCGGAGCGCGGCCCCGCCGTCGCCCGCATCGCCGGATGCGGATGGAGCGACGACCCCGCCGGACTCGACCGCACGGCCGACCTCTATCTGATCGCCGTGAGCGACCGCGCCGTGGCCGAGGTGGCCTCCGCGCTCCCGATCCCCGACTCGGCCGCCGTGGCCCACACCGCCGGGAGCGTAGCGCTGGAAACCATCCCCGAACGTTTCGCGCACCGCGCGGTCTTCTATCCGATGCAGACCTTCACGAAGGGACGCCCGGTGGATTTCTCCGAGATTCCGGTTTTTCTCGAAACCGCGGACCCCGGCTTCCGGAGCGAACTCGAAACCTTCGCCCGCACGCTCTCCCGGACGGTGCTCTGGGCCGACTCGGCGCAACGCGCCCGGGTACACCTCGCGGCGGTCTTCGCCTGCAACTTCGCCAACCACATGTACGCCCTCGGCGAGGAGGTGGTGCGCCGCGCCGGACTCGACTTCGGGGTGCTCAAACCCCTGATCGCCGAGACCGCCGCCAAAGCCTGCGACGCCCGTTCGCCGCGCGACGTGCAGACGGGCCCCGCCGTGCGCAACGACACCGTCACACAGGAGCGGCACCTCGCCCTGCTCGACGGCGATCCCACCTTACAGGAGATCTATACCCAAATCAGCGAAAACATATGGCAAACTTCAAGGAAGAGATAGCACGCTGCCGGACCTTCATTTTCGATGTCGACGGTGTGATGACCGACGGCGGGATCATCCCGACCGCCGACGGCGACTTCATCCGCCGCTACAACGCCAAGGACGGCTACGCCCTGGCCTATGCCCTGAAAATGGGCTACCGCGTCTGCGTCATCACGGGCGGGCGGGGCAAGACACTCGAACACCGTCTGCGGATGCTCGGCATCCGTCACTACTACCTCGACTGCATGGACAAGATCTCGGCCCTGCACGAATACCTCCGCAACGAGGGTGTCGACCCGGCCGACGTGATCTACATGGGCGACGACATTCCCGATCTGGAATGCATGCGCGAGGTGGGGATTCCGGTCTGTCCGGCCGATTCGGCCGCCGAGGTGATCGAAGCGTCGCGTTACGTCTCGGAGTTCCGGGGCGGCGAGGGTGCCGTGCGCGACATCGTGGAGCAGGTGCTCCGGGCGCACGGCGACTGGGCCCGCGATTCGCAGGGCGTTACCCCCTCGTCGCTGGCCGCCTCCTGTTGACAGAAGGGGAGGGGGGGTCTGCGAACGTCACACTCCCACGGGCCCACAGACCCGGAGCCGGTTTCGGGGCGGTCCCGCCTCGGCCCGGTCCCGGCCCCGAAACACCCGCACACGCCGAAACTTCCCGAAAAAAACGGACGACCTTTGTCAGGTCCCGCTTTACCGCCGCGGTCCGGGAGGCGGCCGGTTTCGACTGTACCGTGCTGCTGCCCGCCACCCACGACACCGGCTCCGCCT
>DSTMR04002__coassemble_755_pt1 | contig 41284 bp, 31 predicted proteins | sample DSTMR04002__metabat2_high_PE_025 | metagenome-assembled genome bin DSTMR04002
CTCCGCTGTAGAGGATTCGCCTGCCTTCGGCTTCGATCAGGAAGGCGCAGGCATCATAGGCAGCATGGTCGACCGTGTAGGGCGTGATACAAATATCGCCCACGATTACCGGCTCGAACTTCCGGTCGTCAGCGTCCTTGGATAGGACGCTGATATGGCGCAGATAGTCGGCATCGCCGCGGCCATGGATTACCTCGGTGACGTGCATCATGGCCGCCGTCCCGGCCGTAGCGTAGATGGCCACATCCCGGTGCGTATCGGGCAGCAGACCGTGGTGGTCGGCATGGTAGTGGCTGATGAAGATGGCATCGGCATCCTGCGCCCATTCGAGGGCCTCGCGGCGGATTTGCTCCTGCTGCTCCTGGGGCCGGGAGTCGAAATCGAGCGGCAGACCCAGATCGAGCAGGATTTTAGTCTGCCGGGTTCGTATCTCAACACAACTGCCGCCGATTTCGTGTGTTCCGCGGTGGATGGTGATGGTCATAGCAATTTTACCGTAATGCGAGGCTTGTACATTTGAACCGACAGGAGTATACGCGATTCCTGATTCGTCTTATTGATAAAATCAATAACACTATTTTCAATATACGGATGTAATTTATCCGTTAATAAAACCCCGTAAAGTTTGGAAATACCGGCTTGAGCCAAATCATAAACCCGATTCAAATCCCGAATCGTATTGCTCTTTCCCGATGGATCATAACCGATTCTTCGCGTGAAGAACAAGTCCTCCATTATCCACAGATAAAATAGAATTTCGGATAAAATTCCGACTTTGCTGTTATTGAATTTGAGCTCAAAGATCCAAAATTCATCTTTTCTGATTCCCCACAGGTCAATAGCGCCTTTATTCCCCGGAAAAATCGAACTGTTCTGTGATACGCTGTCCAGAAAAAGACCGACAGGCAATTGATGATTGAATGAGTCGAACTGAATCCCCTTGTAAAACTGTTTTTCGTCCATGAAGGCCCTTTCGAAGAAGGCCTCTGTCTTTTCCTTGAAGTCTGTTTGCTTCCCGGTAATCCTCGGCTGGTTCAAAACCAGTTTGACATCTTTGTATCTGTTTCGGAATGCTGCAAGCTCTTGAAGATTATCCGAAGCAACCGAAAACCAGTTGAAATGCTGCTGCATTTTGATTACCCGATACAAAAATCGATTATAATGTGTATTTTTATCTTTTTCGTTTGGAATCTGCCACGAAAGTTCAACCTGTTTTATTTTATCTTGCATGGGCGCATAAATACAAAAGATCCACCCCTCGAAAGCAGATGAGTCTTGTTGCATGTTATCGCACACGGATGAGGCTTCCATGCCGATGTAGAGTATGGCTTTGCTTTCGTCCAGATTAATATTCAGTTTAGAAGGGAAAAGACGAAATCCAAGTTGCTTTTTTAATGTTCGTGCATCCATAAAGTTTTATTTTTAAGGTTCTATACAAAATTAAAGATAAAAATAGAAAAACAAACACGCTGCTGGTTTAAAGATGTTTTAGAAGGTTGACAGCCTCTTCGAGTGACAGCGCATCGCCCTTCGGCAGATCCCGATACTCGCTGGCAATACGCATGATCGGTGAAGCAAGGCGTCCGAAACTGCCTTCGTCGACGTGGCGTTGTTGATAGCCGCATGCGGTGCAGGTGGCCGAATGGCTGCTGCGGCCGCTCAACGGTGACCCCGAGAAGGAGTAGATCAGCATCTGTCCGCCGCATTTCGGGCATACGCGCGTATAGCGCTCCTCGTATTCGGTCCATGCCTGGACCACCACGCCTAGTGGATAGGGTCCCGAATCCTTCATCGAAACATAGGCCATGCGGATACGCATCGGCGTGCGGGCCCCGAAGAGCTGCAGATCGGTAAGAATCCGTTCACGTTGCTGCCAAATGAGCGGCACTGCCTCCGCAAAAAGTTCCCATTGGCGCTCATGTGTCTGTTTGTCTGTTTTTTCTGTCATCATCTTCGTTCGATTTTCTTTTTTACTCATTTGTCGGACGGCAGTACAAAACATGGAGCCCGTCAATGATGCGCCGCATCTCTTCCCGTACATTGCCCGGCGAGAGCACCTCGAAATTGCCGTGGCAGTTTAACATGGCCTGGTAAAACTCCGGCGTCGGTGCCACGTGAAACTCGAAGATGGCATAGTCGTCATGTGTCTCGACCTCCTGCTGCGAAGCGTGGAGGGGCAGCGTACGGAGATACTTGACGCCGTCGCCCGCGACCCGGACCCGGATCGTGCAGGGACGGATATCGTCGTAGACCGCCACGCCGAATGCGCCGGCCAGGTAGCCGGCCGGATCCAGCTCCTCGGGCGGCGTAAAGCGATCTTCGGTCACGCGGATCTTCACCATGCGGTCCAGCGCGTAGAGTTTGATTTTCGCATTGTCGGGCTTGTCGGCGTAGAGGTACCAGCGCCGGTCGCGGAGCTTGACGAAAAGCGGCCGAAGACGGAGATCGAAGGCCTCGTCCCCCGTGAAGGGCTGATAGGTAATGACCACCTGCCGGTTCTCGCGCATGGCGTCAAGCAGTTCGGGCAGATGCCCCCGGGCCGAGGGAACCTCCTCGACCAGCACGCGGTTGTGCAGCGTGCGGGCCTCGCGCAGCGACTGCCCGACGGCAAAACTATCGAGCAGCCAGTTGGTGATGTTGTGCGAATTCAGATCCTCGCTGTTGGCAATGGAGTAACGGTTGGTGCGTTCATCGCAGACAATCGAGATATCGAACAGATCTTCGACCGCGTCGCGGTGGGAGTGGAAGGTCCGCCGTGCTAGCGGACGGCCGTCATAGAGCGCGCTGTGCTGCCAGCGGGCGCGGATCTCGGCCAGCGTGATCGGCCCGTACCGGTGGATCGTATCGGCCAGCCAGATGTACCTTTTGAAGAGATTGGATGCCATGATGTTTGTCTTTTCCTGGTACAAAGGTAGCAAGATTATGTGCTGAAATATTGCACATAGTTGGAATTTTCCATGGTATGCCATTTTTTTCAAAAAAGAATGCATGCGCCGGATTTCGGCAGATTACTGGTTGAACTTTGCCGGAGAAAAAATACGGAAATGATGGAACATCTTGAGACGAAGAGGGGCACGAGCCCGAAAACGGAGGTTGATCAGCCATTGGTAAAGAACCCGAAGGAGCCGGCGTGGACCTTGATCGGAGCCATCGAGCAGATCGTGAATTTGGCCATAGAACTGAAACTCGAAACGCCCTTTTCAGAAAAGGCCCATTCGGCGTTGACGTATGTGTCCGAATGCATGTCGCTTGATGAGGAGCAGGCATTGGCCTTTTCCCTCTTTATGGAGAAAAGCACCGATCCGCGGATTCAGATCAGCGATTTTTCCGACCTGATCGGTTGCCGTACGGTGCGGATCATCTCGTTGATGGCCGCAGCCGACCGCCTGGCACAGCGCCACCTCATTTGGCGACTCAAAAAGGAGAACACGCTCTTCTACTCCGTCCCGATGGAGGTCGTGGAGGCCGTCAAGGAAAACCGCGCCTTCGAGCCGGCGCCCATCGACAACCTGACTGTCGAGCAGCTCTTCGACCGCATGGAGAAGATTCTTGACCGGATGAAAGAGGACCGGAATCTGCTGCTTGCCGATCTGGATGCGCTGGTGGCAGCCAATCCGGAATTGCCGTTCTGTCAGACGCTCCAAATCTATGATTTGTCCGAAGACGTGGAACGCCTGCTGTTTTACGTCTTCTGTCATCTCTACGTAAACAAGGGCAAGGCGTACCTCCGGATGCGGGACTGGCAGGACTATTTTACGGGGGATGAGCAGCGGTTCCTCTCCTGGATGATGAATGCCTCGGATCTCAAACTGTGCGAACGGAAAATCATCGAGCCCTATAACGCAAACGGATTGGAAGATCCGGAGTATTTCCACCTGACTCGCACGGCCCGGGAGGCTCTTTTCGTCGGATTGCGTTATGTCGAGCACAAGAGTCGCAAGGGGAGAGATCTGCTCGACTGCACGACCTTTGCCGCCAAGGAGCTCTTCTACAACCCGTCGGTGCAGCGACAGATCGACCGGCTGGGGGAACTCCTCGCCCCCGAACACTTCACCGACATCCAGCAGCGGCTGGAGGCCGGCGGCATGCGCAAGGGCTTTGCCTGTCTTTTCTATGGAGAGCCGGGAACGGGCAAGACCGAGACGGTTTACCAGCTGGCACGCCGCACGGGCCGCGATCTGATGGTTGTCGATGTTTCACAGATCAAAAGCTGTTGGGTTGGCGAAAGCGAGAAGAACATCAAGGAGGCTTTCGATCGTTACCGCGCCTATACCCGTTATTCGAAACCGGCTCCCATCCTGCTCTTCAATGAGGCAGACGCCGTGCTGGGCATCCGCCAGGAGGGAGCCAGCCAGGCCGTGGAGAAGATGGAAAACTCGATCCAGAATATCATTCTGCAAGAGATGGAGCAGTTGGACGGCATCATGATTGCCACCACGAACTTCACACAGAATCTAGACAAGGCTTTTGAGCGGCGTTTTCTCTATAAGATCGAGTTCGAGAAACCCTCGACGGAGGCGAAGAGTCGGATCTGGCGGTCGATGATTCCGACACTCGACGAGCGAACGGCAGCCATGCTGGCTGCACGGTACGATTTCAGCGGCGGGCAGATCGAGAACATCGCCCGCAAACGGACGGTCGATATGATTCTTCGGGGTGAGGAGCCCTCGATCGAGCAACTCGACGGATACTGCCGCTTGGAAGTGCTTGGGCAGCCAGAGCGGTCGCGGCGCAAAATCGGATTTTGAGTTTGTATTTGGACTGAAGATTTCTTATCTTTGTCGAAAGCATTGGGATGCAAACGAGTGCATGATGACCGCATCGCGGGAGTGACCTTTGAGGAAAATACTTTGCGTAATGCGCTGATTGTGAACGAGGAATATGCTTGGGTCGGAAATCCGTTTTCCGCTCCAAAGCAGCAGGGAGGACCTCAATGGTTCTCCCTGTTGCTTTGGGTTTTGAGCTGCGGATTCGTCCCCGGCGGCCTCAAAATGCCCCTTTCAGGGGCCGGGGAAGGGTCGGATTCGGAATCAGAGTCAGGAGGCGGCCGCCCCGTCAGAACTCTGCCATCGGACGAAAAGCCCTATAATGCAACCGCCTCCCGATCTGTGATCCGGGAGGCAGGCAGGTCAATTCTCTATCCGGAACCATTCATCACATCCCGGACAGGCCGCCCCCGATCAATACCCCGGCGTCTGCACCATGTCGGGATTGGGGTTCGATTCGAACTCCTTGGTCGGAATCGGCATGGCGTAGTTCCGATCGGTCCAGAGGATTGTCGTCTTCGCGGCTCCCGGACCGGAGATCGTCTTGTAGTAGTCCGTCTCCTGCTGACCCAGTTTCAGCAGCCGCACGTACTCCCACCACCGCATCTCGCCGAAAAACTCGGCCCACAACTCGTACAGCAGCGGATCGTTGGCCAGATGGTCCGTCTCGTCGACCGTCCGCGTGCGGGCATTCAGCGAGGCGTAGTCCACCGGCGAGGAGCCGTCCACCGGGTAGTTGTAGGCCCGGCGGTGCACCTTGTTCACGTATTCCAGCGCCGTGGCGGGATCCGAATCCTTCAACAGCAGCGCATACATCAGGTAGATCTCCGGCAGACGGATGAAGTAGATGTTATAGCCGGCGACGTTGCGCGTGGCGTCGGCCAGATGACCTTCAAGGTAGTTGTACTTGCGCACCGGCCAGCCGTAGAAGGTCTCGGGATCGTTGCCCGTCGTCGAGGAGGTGTCGACCCACCACTTGTCGAAATCGACCTGTGCGACCTTCCGCGAGGCATTCACCCCGTCGATGGTCATCTGCACCTCGTCGATGAAGGGTTGCAGGGCGCAGACGTACAACCGCGGATCGGGACCGTCCGCCTCGCGTCCGAGCTCGTCGCGGTGCTTCTGTTGCTGGGCCAGATAGGCCTCGTCGAGGTAGTACTCCGTCTCGCCGCCCTCCCCCTGGCGCGACTTCATCACCGCCTTCGACTGCGGCGTCGGATCCGTATATCCGAAGCGTCCCAGGTTGCGGTCGTGCATGTACTGGTTGCCGTAGGACATCGCCGTGCGCGTCCCGTCCGGAGCGATGCAGAAGGGCGGATAGTAGAGCGACAGCGTCGAACCCGTATTGGGGCTTCCGTAGGCGGCGCCGCTCGTCGGATCGGCCCGGTTGCCCACCTCGTAGAACGACTCGCTGTTGTACTCGTACTCGTCGTAGCCGTTGAACATCATGCGGTAGCGGTCGAAGGATTCCAGCGTCTTGCCGCTGTTGTCGATGCAATCTTTCAGGTAGGTCGCCGCCAGCTCGGTCTGCCCGGCGAAGAAGCACGCCTTGGCCCGGAAAGCCTTGGCGGCCCACACCGTCACGCGGTGCGGATCGGTCTGCGTGAGGAGCCCGACGGCACGGTCCAGGTCGTCGATGATCGCCTGGTAGCAGACGCCTGTCTTCTCGCGGCCGATGTACATCTCCTCCAACGTCTTGGGGACCTTTTTGACGATCGGGATCCCGACCCCTTCGCTGTCGGGCTCGCCGTAGAGCGAGAGCATGTGCCACCAATAGTAAGCCCGGAAGAAGAGGCACTCGCCCTCGTAGTTGTTCAGCGCCTCGGTTTCGGATTCGGGAGCCGAAGTCCGGTAGGCGGCGATCTCCTCCATCGCCGTGTTGGCATAGTAGACACCTTCGCTCAACGCCGTCCAGGGATCGGTTACCTTGTTGTTCCCGACCTTGACCTGCCCCGTGCAGATGTCGATCCAGCCCTGATCCTCGTGCCAGAGCAGGTCGATCGTATGATCGAGGCAGTACATCACATAGCCTGCCCAGTAGTTGCCGAGGAAATACCAGTGGTGCTGGACGCCGTAGACCGAGTTGACCAGCAGGTCGACATGTTCGATCTTCGTGGGGAAGTTGCCCGGCGAGAGCGAGTTCGGGTCGTTGAGTTCGAGCCAGTCGCTGCCGCAGGTCGTCGTCAGCAGGGCCGTCGTCGAGACCGCCGCAAGGTTCCGTATGTTTCGCAGAATGCGTTTCATGATTCGATGTCGATTAAAAGTTCAGATCCAGACCGAAGGAGACCATCCGGGTCTGCGGATAGGTGCTGCCGTAATAGATGCCGTAGGCGGTCTTCGTGGTGTTCGAAAATTCGGGGTCGAGGCCCGAGAATCCGGTGATCGTCCAGAGGTTGGTGGCCGAGACGTAGATCCGCAGGCGGTCGATCCCCGCCTTGCGGGTCCAGCGCCGCGGGAAGGTGTAGCCCAGCGTGATGTTCTTCAACCGCAGGTAGGAGCCGTCCTCGACGAAATAGTCCGAATAGCGCTGATAGTTGAGGTTGGGGTCCTTGACCGGGGCGTTTCCGTTCGCGGCGTCGAGCGCCATGATCCGCGGGCGGTCCGTCAGGCCGTTGCCCATGAAGCAGGAGGCTCCGAAGACGGCCGCCGTCGTGTTGGAGCTCTGCTGTACACTCTCGGTGTAGGAGCGCGCGAGGTTCATCACGTCGTTCCCGGCAATGCCCGCGAAGTCGGCCGCGAAGTCGATTCCGCGCCATTCGAGCGAGATGTTGAACCCGTACTGCACCGTGGGCCAGGGGTTGCCGATGAAGGTGCAGTCATCGTCGTTGATCGTCCCGTCGCCGTTCACATCGACGTATTTGAGGTCCCCGACGCCCGTCAGGCGCTGGTGGTAATAATCATAGCCGTTGGCCTGCGCCCGGGCGTTGAGGGCGTCGATCTCCTCCTGCGAGGTGATCATGCCGTCGGTCTTCAAGCCCCAGAAGCTGCTGATGGGGCGTCCGTTGACCGTCTTGCAGGGGCTGGGGCCCGTGTTGGGATGCCCGCCGCCACCGTAGATGTAGGCCGTCGGGAGGCCCAGGTCAACCACCTGGTTGCGGTTCTGCGAGACGTTGCCGCTGATGGCGTAGTTGAAATAGCCGATGTTGTTGCGGTAGCTGACGAGCAGCTCCCAACCGCGGTTGTCGATGCGTCCGAGGTTCACCGGCATGGTGCTCATGGTCCCGAGCGACGAGGGCGAGGTGATGCCCGACGAATTGGGGACCGACAGGGCGTAGATCATGTCGCGGGTGATGCGCTGATACCAGTCGAAGGAGATCGACAGGCGGTTGCGGAAGAGATCCACGTCGATACCGACGTCGGTCGTGTAGATCGATTCCCACTTGATGTCCTCGTTGACGACCTTGATGTTGTTATAGCCGCCGACGGCCGACGTGCCGTCGAACGAATGGCTCGTGACGTTCTGGAACGCCGCCATATAGGCGAAGGCATTCAGCGCCTGGTCGTTGCCGAGGATTCCCCAGCTGAACCGCGGCTTGATCATCGAGACCCAGCTCGGGTTCCACGCCTTGAAGAAGGGCTCCTCGGAGATCTTCCAGCCCACCGACACCGAGGGGAAGACGCCCCAGCGGTTCCTGGGGCCGAATTTCGGCGAACCGTCGCGGCGGACGTTCATCGTCAGCAGGTAGCGGTTGTCGTAGGCGTAGTTCAGACGCGCGAACTGCGAGAGGAAGCGGTCTTCGCTCAACGCGCCCGAGGCGCTCTTGGTGGGGTTCGTCGAGAGGGCGAACGATTCGGGGTCGTTGACCGGGAAGTCCGAGGCCGTGGCCGAGAGGTCGGCCAGCTGGGCGCTCTTGGCCTCGTAGCCGACCATCACGCGCAGGTCATGCTTGCCGGCGAAGACCTTCTCGTAGGAGAGCGTCGCCGTGAAGGTGTACTGCTCGTCGTAATCGAACGCCTTGGTGTAGCTGTCCTTCGAGGGCGAACGTCCCAGCGTGTTGGCTTCGGAGAAACTGTCGTCGAAGCCGCCTCCGAGCTGCGCCGAACCGGTCAGATTGAGTTTCAGCCCCTTGACGATCTCCCAGTCGATGAACAGGTCGCCGTTGACCATCAGATCCGACTGCTTCTGATGGTGGTAGGCGATGTCGGCCACGGGATTGGCGCCCGAGAAGTCGATTCCGGCGGGAATGGCCGAGAAATCGCCGTCCTCGTCATAGACGCTCATGTAGGGAATCGAGACCCAGGGGAACGACTCCGTATAGGGGTTTCCGCGCAGCCGCGCCAGGTAGATGCGCGTCCCCACGGTCACGGATCTGGCCACCTGGTAGTCGACGTTCAGACGGGCGGAGATCCGCTCCCAGTAGTTGTTCATCTGGATACCGTTCTCACGTTCGTAGCCGCCCGAGAGGTAATAGCGGAGGCGTTCGCTGCCGCCCGTAAGCGAGAGGTTGTAGCTCTGCTCGATGCCGGGCTGGTAGATCTCGTCGACCCAGTCGGTGTCGGGCAGCGCCGCGGGATTGTCCCAGATCGGATAGCTCACGCCCAGCTCCTTCATGACGCGGATGTAGTCCTCGGTCCCGAGCATGCGGTACATGTCGGTGTACTGACGCACGCCGACATGGCTCGTGAACGAGAGTTTGGGTTTGGCGTTGTAGCTGCCCCGCTTGGTGGTGATGAGCACGACGCCGCCGGCGGCCCGCGATCCGTAGATGGCCGCGGCGCTGGCATCCTTGATCACCTCGATGGATTCGATGTCGTTGAGATTGTAGCCGCTGTTGTTGTCGCAGGCCACGCCGTCGATCACGAAGAGCGGGTTGAGACCGTTGATCGAGCCCACGCCGCGGATCACGATGTCGGAACTGGCGCCGGGTTTTCCGCTGGTCTTCGTGACCATCACGCCGGCGACCTTGCCCTGCAAGGCCTCGGCAACCGAGCGTGCCGGGATATTTTTGATATCCGAGGCCTTGATCGAGGCGATGGAGCCCGTCAGGTCGGACTTCTCCTGCGTGCCGTAGCCGACGACCACGACGTTGTCGAGGCGTTCGGCATCCTCTTCCAGAACGATATCCAGCTTCGGGCGGTTGAGAACCGGCATCCGGAGGTTTTTGTAACCGACATAGGAGATGAGCAGCGTGGAGCGTGCGGGAACCGTCAGCGAGAAGCTTCCGTCGGGTCCGGAGATCGTACCGGAGACGGTCGGCGCATCCTTGACGACGATCGTGGCCCCGACCAGCGGATTTCCCTGAACATCGGTCACCGTGCCGGTCACGGTACGGTCGGGGAGCTGCCTCCCGGGGGCGGCATCCGGATCTTCGGGGTTTTCATCGGCCCGGGCCGTAGCGCAAAGCCCGCACAGCAGAAGCACGACGCACAATATGTGCCGACCCGTATAAACCAAGTCGAAATTTTTCATCATCGTAATTTGGGTTTATGCCTTTGCCGCCAATCGGAGTGCCAAAAGCAGCTCGCACAACGAACTCGCTGTTTGTCAACAACTTAACCACAAACACCGAAAGCCCGGAGTGTGGAATTCCGCCACAGGGCGTGTGGAAAAAAATCCACACCCGTTCCGGCCGGGACCGACTTCCGGTGCAGCTCCGGCATGCCGATTGCAGGAGGAAAACAAAATTCCATACGCTATGAAAAATCTGACCTTTTGGATTGAAAGTTCGAAACAGGCCGTCCGTTACTGGTGGCTGTTGCTGCTCGTGGGCATCGCCCTCTTCGTGATCGGGATGCTGACCTTCGTGTTCCCGGCCCGGAGTTACGTGGGGATGTCGATGCTCTTCGGGTGGGTGATCCTCCTCACGGGGATTCTGGAAGTGCTCCTCGCGACGGCCAACCGCCACTTCGTCACGGGACGGGGATGGATGCTGGCCGGCGGGATCATCGAGATCGTACTGGGCGTAATCCTGATCCTCAACGTCGGACTGTCGGCAGCCACACTGCCGTTGTTCCTCGGCTTCTGGCTCATGATGCGCGGGTTCAGCACCATCGGCCTGGGCGGCGACATGCGGGCGCTGGGGATCGCCGGTTCGGGATGGACCCTTCTGACGGGCATTCTGCTGGTGATCTGCTCGCTGGGCGTACTGCTCCAACCGACGGCATTCGGAGCCACGGCCGTCGTCGTCTGGGTGGGCGTCACGCTGCTCTTTGCCGGAGTCGCCGCCGGATCCCTCGCGCTGCAACTCCGCAACGCCCACCGCTGCTTCGAAGAGGAGGAGCGACGCTGACACGACGCCTCTTCCCGAAAGCCGTTCACCCCTGCCGTCCCACCGGACGACAGGGGTGAATCCGTTTTTACACATCCATACGGGCGTCAAGCCGCCGGACCGGTCCCGCCTACTGAAAATCCTCGCGGAACAATCCGTACCTGCGGATCAGACGCGAGATCTCGGGATCGAGATTGCCGCGGTATTTCAGGTTCTCGCGCAACTCGACCGCACGCAGGAAATACTGCACGGCGCGCTCCTCATCCCCCAGCCGGGCGGCCAGGATGGCAAGCATGTACTGAATGTCGGCCGTCGTCCCGGCTTCGGGCTGCGCTTTCAGAATCCGGTAGGCCGCAGCATCGTAGCCGAGCGACAGGTAAGCCAGTGCGGTATTGCGGTCCTCATAGGGGCGCAGGATCGTCAGCGCCTCCTCGTAGCGGCGCTTGCGGAGCAGCTCCACGGCGTGCATGTAGTTCGAGTCGACCTCGGTGGTGTAGACCGTATCCTGCTTCATGCCCCGGCGGTGGAGGTTGAAGCGGAAATCCACGGCCCGCATCTGCGGATAGATCACGCTCCGCATCCGGGCGTATGCCTGGGGGTATTTCAGCCGGATGCGCCATTCGCGCGTATCGGGATTCCCCTCCCAGCGGATCATGTCCAGAATCTCGGCCTTGTTTGCAAGGAGCGTATCGGCAGCCGCCAGCCGGTAGAGTTCCTCCCAGTCCTCGGCCAGCCACGTCGAGCGCAGCAGGTTCGGCAGGTCGGGCAACCGGTCGTCGCTGTCGGCAACGACCTGGCGTCCCTGTTCGTCGAGGGTGTAGTTTCCGGCGACATTGAGCGAGTCGTAGAGTACGCGGAACTCCGAGACGAGCACACGCCGCAACGCCTCGGCACGTTCGCGCGCCAGCCGGTCGTTGAGGGCCCAGGCGCCCTCGGGGGATGCCGTGGCGCGGAGCGTGATGCTGTCGATGATGTAGACCGGATCGGTCATCAGATCGCGCGTCAGCGACCGCACGGCGGCGATCTGACGCCGGTTTTCGGGCAGCGTGTCGACCAGCGCGGCCTTCCCGACGGGGAACGTGAAGAAGAAACGCGCATTGGCTTCGGCGTCGCGCAGCACGATCCGCTGCATGTAGCGGGTCCGCTCGTCGAGGAAACGCGTCATCGACGCCACGTTGTAGACCAGCGTATCCGAACGGGGAATCCGGTAGGAGCGGCCCGCACGGTCCTGCACCTCTCCGGCAAGATAGAGATAGAGTTTCGAGGTGTTCTCGTCGGCCTGCACCTGCTCGGTGTAGTAGTAGTCGATGCGGCCGTCGGGGCGGTAGATCACCGTATCGAGCCGGGCATCGGCATGGTAGGGATGGCGGACCAGACGGTCGAAGGCCTCCCCGCGCCCGGCATCGAGCCGCCGGTTGCGGTCGACCAGCCGCTGCCGCAGCATGCGCTGACGAACGGCCGCCGTATCCAGGCTGTTCAGCATCCGCAGCCGGTCCTCGACATAGAGCCGGTGGATCCGGTCGTTTTCGAGCAGCGCGCTGTCGCTCATGACTCCGAGCAACCCCTCGATCCGCGAGCGCTGACGCCCCGTATGGCCCAGCCGTTCGGCGGCCAGCGTCCGGAGTTCGGCTCCGGAGGCTGCATCCACCCCTGCGGAGACCTGCCGGGGGCGTTCCGCCAGTGAACGGATGTATGCCTCGCGTTCGCGCCCCTCCCCGACCGGATAGGCGCCGTCGATGCGCGTGAAGAATTCGCCGCCGGGCAGCACGTCGACACCCTCGCAGCGGAAACGCGGCGCGAAATAGTCGTTCAGATGGTCGAGCCGGTCGCCCGGATCGGGCACATAGGTCGTATGCCGCTTCACGAAGCGGTCCGTCGTGCGCACGTAGCGTTTCAGCTGCCGCTCCTGCCGCCGCCGCTCCTGCACGGTGGTCCATCCGGCCACCTCGTCAAACATCGCCTCTTCGGGGGTCATCCCCTCCAACCGCGCGGCGGCCGCAGCGTACTTCGCGCGTTCGCCGGCCATCCGTTCCATGTAACGCCGGTAGGCGTCGTGGTCGGCGAACCGGTCGAAGAAGTCGGCGCTGTCGACGATCCGGCCCAGATAGGCGTCGTAACGTCCGTACTCGCGCTCCTGCATGGCGCGGAAACGCCCGCCGCTGTACACCAGCGGGTCAAAGCGCAGCGTGTCGGGGCCCTTGCGCAGATGCGGATCGACGACCAGCTGCCAGTCGAGGTCCTGCAAGGCCTGTGGCACCGAGACGATGAAATCGACGTTGATCTTGCCGTTGCGCTCGACGAGGTTGCGGCGGTTCGCCGCCGAGATGACCACCTTCTCGATGGCTACCGACATCATCTTCTCGCCCGACGCCGAATCCACGGCAACGGGCGTCAGATAGAGCTGCGTCCCGTCCTGCCTGCGGAAGGTGATGATCTTCGGGGCGCGTGCGGAATCCGCGGCGGCGCGTTCCAGGGCCTCCGCACGATTCGGAGCCGGGAGGTACACGCCGACTTCGGGATCGCGGTCGGCCAGCCGGCGGATCCCCCCGCAACCGGCCAGCAGGGTCACGCACAAGAGGGCCGCGGCCGCACCATTCCACCATCCGCACCGTTTCATCTCACCGAAAAGGCTTCGCTTCATTCCCGTGCGGTATCCACCGCCCCGTTGACATCGACCGTGAAGACCCGCCGCCTGCCGCCCGGCGAGGTCTGAACCTGCCGCAGCACGAGCGTCGCATCGTCCATCCAGCTTTCGTAGGGAACCTTCATCTCATAGCGGAACACCTGGTCGGTCCTGCCGTCGGCCTCGATCGTCAGATAGGGCTGGCGTTCGGACCAGTAGGCGCCCGAGAGTTTGCGGCGGCGCTCCATCATGTGCTGCTGGTAGCGGCCGTTGATGAGCACGTGCGGGAAGAGTTTCACCGAACGGCGGTCCGGCGTACTCAATTCGGGCAGGATCGCCCAGCTTTGCGAACGGGTCACGGCCTTGCGCGAAACCGCGATTTCCAACGACAGGTGCAGTTCACCGTTCCGTTCGGCCAGGACCTTGCGGGTCACGGCGACCTCCCCGACGATCTGGGCACGAAGCGCGCCTCCGAGCAGCAGGAGGACACAAAGTATGCAATATTTTTTCATGCGGGGCACCGTTTATTTCTTGGAGTTGAACAGATAGACGAACGAAACGCCGAGCTCGGTCGGGATCGGAAGCCAGCGCACCCGATCCGGGCACGGGCCCTGCTGCGGATCGCGGAACAATTCGGCATGGTAGCGCAGACGCCCCACGCCGGCTCCGGCCGAGAGTTCGATGTTCCAATGGGGGCTGACGTAGAACTGATAGCCGATGCTGAATCCGGCACCGACGAACGATCCCGTATAATATTTCTGATGAAGCCCCGGCAGAATCTGGTCTCCGAAAAAGGGGAACCGGAACCCTCCGACCTCGAATTCCCCGCCGATGAGATGTGCGCCGAAATAGAGCCGCGTATACTTCTCGGCCACCCAGTAACGGTATTCGGGGCGCAGGAACCAGTGCTGGATCTTGTTGTCGGGGCTGATGGTCCAGGGGTTGTAGTTCGCCGTAAGGCCGACGGTGGAGTGTTTGCCGACAGCCATCTCGACTCCGAGATTGGGAGTCATGGCCGCCCAGTAGAGCAAATTGGTCTTCATGGCCACCTGCTGTGCGGAAGCCCCGCAACAGCCGCACGCGAGTCCTAAAAGCCACAAAAAGAGTTTTTTATTCATGGGGCAGGATTTGGTTTCGTCCGCCGGCCCGGATCAGGGCGGAAGCCGGAAACGACACACCCTCACCCTCGCCGACAAATCGCACAAAAGTGCGGATAAAAAGAAAAAACAAGAGTATCATATACGATACATTTACAACAAAAGGGCAACGCAATATCAGAAAAGGCCCGCCCGTCCGGATCGGAAGAGCGGGTCGTAATAAACATGAAGGGCGCCTCACGGCGCCCTTCCCCATCAAAAATTAACCCTTAAAAATTATCCCCGTTCCGAAGGATTTCCGAGAGGTAATGGTGCAGAAAACACAGATCCGCATCACCCTGAATCACCTCGCGCATGATCAAATCCTCATCTTCGGAGATGCCGTTGCTTGCAAGCTCGTTTTTGTCCAGATCCTCCATAGGCGTCGTCGTTGTTGTTCAAGAGAGTTGTCGTACATATAACGCGCGCCGCCGGAGGAATATTGTGCCCGGTCAGCAAAGAATCAGATTTTTTTCCTTGATCATCCGTCGCAGGTTGATCAGCGCATAGCGCATGCGTCCGAGTGCGGTATTGATGCTCACGTCGGTCTGCTCGGCGATGTCCTTGAAGCTCAACCCGGCAAAATAGCGCATCATGACGACCTCGCGCTGCTCGGCGGGCAGCATCTCGATGAGTTTCCGTACGTCGCGTTCGATCTGCTCGCTGACCATCGAATCCTCGACCGTGCGTTCGGCGAAACGGAGGGTTCCGAGCATGTCGTAGCCCGCCTCGGCTTCGGATACGGACTTATCCTGCCGCTGTGCGCGGAAGTGGTCGATGACCTGATTGTGCGCAATACGAAGGATCCACGAGAGGAATTTCCCGTTGTCGGTATAACGACCCTCGTCGATAACCCGTACCGCCTTGATGAAAGTTTCCTGGAAAATATCATCGGCGACATCCCGGTCCTTGACCATCATGTTGATGTAGTCACGGACTCTTCTGCTGTGCCGTTCGATGAGTTTGGATATGGCGCTCCGATCTCCGGAAAGATAATGATTAAGCAATACCTGATCACTTAACACCTGTGCGTTCATACTCTTTTCTACCAATTAGTTACAAAGAGTAGATTCTTTCCCGATAGGCAATTCCTTTAAGCGTTTTGTTCAATCCGTTAACCGTGTCGCCCTTCCCCAACCGTTCCGGTCGCTCCTGATTCCGTTTCCGTCACCGGGACCCCGCGAAGGGGAATCGACGGTGGCAAGGTAAACATTTTTCCCGAAAAAAACAAATTTTTCCACTCTTGTGAACAATTTCGTCTTTTTCGGGCGACACAGTGCAAAAACCGTACCGAATGCCGTCAGCATTTGACGGGCTCGACGTGAATGGCAATCATGGTTCCCTCGCCGAAACGTTCACGCAGCCGCTGCTCGATGTCGACGGTCAGTTCGTGCGACTCCTCGACGGTCATCTTCCCGTCCATGCGGACGTGGACCTCGATGGCGATGGCGGCACCGATGCGCCGGGTGCGCAGGTTGTGGGGCTCGCGGACCCGGGGATTCGCGGCGACGATCCCGAGAATCTCCTTCTCGACCTCCTCCGGCAGGGACTGTTCGAGGAGTTCGCCGAGCCCGGTACGAATGAGGTCGAAGGCGATTTTGAAGATGAACACGGAGACAATCAATGCGGCAATGGGATCGGCGATGCGCCACTTGTCGCCGAGGAAGAAGGCGCACCCGATTCCGAGGAGCGTCCCGAGGGAGGAGAGGGCATCGCTGCGGTGGTGCCAGGCGTTGGCGACGACGCTGGGGCTGTCAATCCGGCGTCCGACGCGAACCGTATAACGGTAGAGGATCTCCTTGACGAGAATCGACACGACGGCGGCGACGAGCGCCACGGCGCCGGGTCTCGGAAGAAGCCCGCCGTCGATGACGGTGCGGATGCCGCGGATGCTGTTGACGAGGATTCCGGCGCCGACGACCCCGAGCGCAATGCTGATGATGATCGTAGCGAGTGTTTCGTACTTCCCGTGTCCGTAGTCATGGTCCGTATCGCGGGGTTTTGCGGAGATGCGGGCAAAAGCGATGACGACGATATCGGTCGCCAGATCGGAGAATGAGTGCACGGCGTCGGCGACCATGGCGCCGCTTCGTCCGACGACACCGGCGGCGAGTTTCAACAACGACAGGACGAGATTGACGACGAGCCCCACGAAGGTCACGCGATAAATCTCCCGTTTACGACAATCGGCATCACACGACATAATCAAGCGACAATTTATCCGCACCAAAAATACGAAAAAAAACAATACTGCGCTCCATCGTGCAACCCGATCGGAGTAACCACAGAGACCAGACGGCGCAGGCCAATCTTCGGAAGGTCCGCGCAGGTTCGCCCAACGCAGCAAAAAAGAATCCGGCGCCCCGAGAACAATCGGAAAGCGCCGGATTGCGGCAGCGACACCTGCACACGGATGGGAAATCGGGTTCGTGCAGGAAACCTGTGGCTATTTTACCCGCACGGGCAATTCGAAGTCGATGTCCGCAGAGGAGGTTCCGAGCGAAAGTACATACTCACCGGAATCAACCCTCCAGCCATGCTTCACATCATCCCAGAAAGCCAGCGCCTCGCGATCGAGGTCGAAAACGACCTCGCGGCTCTCCCCCGCATCCAGTTCGACACGACGGAAGTCCTTCAACTCCTTCACCGGCCTCAACACGGAGGGATTCCGTTGCGAGACATACAACTGCACAACCTCCGCACCGGCACGCTTCCCCGTGTTGGTCACAGTGATGCGAACCTTCAACGCGTCCTTCTCGGGGAAGAGTTTGGCAGCATGGGGTTTCGACAAAGCAAACGAGGTGTAGGAAAGCCCGAAACCGAACGGATAGAGCGGCCGAATCCCCTTGGTCTCATACCAGCGGTAACCCACCAGAACGGACTCCGCATAATCGACGTCATATACCCCGATCAAAGCTTCGTTGTAGGCTCTGGGAGCCTTGTGATAGAACTCCGCACCGGCGGGCATAGTTCCGGCAGCAGGCGAATCTGCAAATTCACGCTCAATGGTGACGGGCAGTTTTCCCGAAGGGTTGATCTTTCCGGAGAGGATCTGCACCAACGCCGTCATGCCGTTCTGCCCGGGGTACCAGCCGCAGAGCACGGCAGCAGCACGGTCGTTCCAGCCGGTCATGCGGATTCCCGATCCCGTGTTGACCAGAATCACCGTATTCGGATTCGCCGCTACGGCCATCCGGATAAAAGCCTCTTCCTCGCGGGGCAACGCAAAGGGGCGCTCGAAGGACTCGACATCAATCGTTCCGACCGAAAGGACAACAACATCGGCCTCGGCCAACTGCTCGCGCGAGGGGTGTGCCACGACCTGCACGTTCGAACCGAATTCCGCACGCATGGCCTCGGCGAGCGTAATATTGTCGTATCCCAGCACCTCGGCCGAGGCCGATGAGCACCCGCCCGTACGGGGGACCTGATCGAGGAAGCGTCCCGTAAGCAGGATCCGGCGCCCTGGATCGAGCGGCAGGATGCCGTTGTTGCGCAACAGCACGGCGCCCTTTGCGGCGACCTCACCGGCCAGCCGGGCATGCTCCGGGAAGCGCTCCAAAAGCGCAGGCTGATACTTCTCCCGATCGTAGAGGCCGAAAGCAATCGCCGTGGCGATGTTGGGACGGATCATCCGGTCAATGTCAGCCTCCGTAATCCGTCCATCGCGCAGCAACGCCCGCACTTCGTCGAAAAATTCGTGACGGCCCGGCATTTCGACATTCTGCCCGCATTTGACGATCTTCTCCGTATCATAGACCGACCGCCAGTCGCTCATCACACAGCCGCGGAACCCAAGCTCCCCGCGCAGGAGTTCTCCGATGACATAAGCATCCTGCCCGGTCCATTCGCCGTTGAGCTGGTTGTAGGAGGTCATCACATAAGCAGCCCCGGCCTCGATGCCGGCCCGGAATGCGGGCATGTAGATTTCATGCAACGCCCGTTCGTCGATCAGCGAGTTCGAGCGTCGGCGGTAAAACTCCGTTTCGTTGCCGATGAAGTGTTTCAGGCAAGCGGCCGTCCCGGTCGACTGCATGCCCCGCACATAGGCGGCCGTCAACGCGGATGCCAAACAGGGATCCTCGCCCAGATATTCGAAATTACGTCCGCACTGGGTATTGCGCGCGATGTTCACGCCAGGGCCGAGCAGCACCTCGATGCCGCCCGCACGGCACTCCTCACCCACGGCCTCGGCGTAGCGGAACGCCAGATCGGGGTCAAACGTCGAAGCGAGCATGACCGGTGAAGGAAACGCCGTCGAACGCGCCAGTTGCCGGACCATTGTCGTATCGGGAAGATTGTTGCGCAGATGGACACCTTGCGTCGCATCGGAAAGGTAGAGGTAAGGAATGCCCTTCTCGGGGACTCCGTAAAAGAAGAACGAAGAGTATCCCCGCATGAAATGGATCTTCTCATCCAAAGTGAGCCCGGCAATCCGGGCGTCGGCCTGCCGGTAGGCCTCGTCCCAACCGACCGACTGCTGCGCGGCCACCGAGAGTCCCAGACATCCGGCCGCCAAAGTAATCGAAATTTTGCGAATCATGGTATCGGAATCAGGACGGGGAGCGCCACAACACGCCGGACGCTCCCCATCCATGAGCAAAAATATTATCGGGTTACACAAATATCATCAATGAACCAGCGCGAGAAATCCTCCTCCGCGGCATCACTCGTAAAGCGCAGCTGGGTGGTTTCCGTAGCGTTCTCGATCGTCAGCGACCAGGTATCGAACTGCGAAGTCGACAGGCCGTCAACCACCTTCTTTGTCGCACCGTCGATCGTACCACCGCCGACCACTTCGACGACAATCGAGGTCAGATCACCCTTCTTGTCTTTGGGTTCAGAGGGTTTGGCGTCAGGACGGTCCGAGCAGGTTTTGTATGCCATCGCCTTGAACGAAAGATTCAGCGTGCCCGTAGCCCCGAGAACCGGCGTAACCAACGCGCCGACCTGATTCACATATTCGGCTCGCTTCACGGCCTGCGACTCGACGTAACCGATCTGGGCATAGCCCGGACGTTGCCGGACGTTGGATCCCGAAAGTCCGTTCTTCTGCGACTCGTCCCAATTGGCGATGTCGCTGCCGCAGTAGTTCAGCATCGCAGCCAACTTGTCGCCATAGAGATAGTCGAGGCCCTCGGTCAGGTTGTCGAACGGCTCGAAATAAAGGGCTCCGTCGGGTTTCGGCGTCTCGAACGACGGCAACGCCTCGATAGCCAGACACGAGTGCAGACGTGAATCGGAGTTGTAACCAGCCGTACCGCCATTGCAGCTGACATTGTCCGTCGGATAAAGTTTCAACAGGAGAGTCTGCCCCTTCATGAGACGCACCGGCGGGGTCAACTTCACGGTAAAGTAATAGAAGTAACCGCTGCTGGCGATAGGTTCGGGAATAGAGATGGCCGTCGAGTTGTCGGACGGCGTGACATACCGCGATCCGTCGGTCGAATAGGCCAGGGCCCAGTTCTTCGGAGCGCCGCCCGTCCCGGACATTCCGAACGAGATGCGCAGCGTAGCAGGCATGTCCTCCGCGAGCGGAACCGTAAAGAGGAAATAGGAATCCTGCCCGTACACCATCGACTTGGCGGGGATGTTGTCGTGAGCACCCTCATCGGCCCAATGCGTCAAGCGGAAATAGCTGCTGTTGGAGGTCGGCGCGACCTTGGCCGTCAAAACGACACCCACGTCGGCGTTCTTGTCCACGACCTTGAAGTCGGAACCCAGTTTGCTGAACGTTCCGTCGGTCACGGTAACGTATTTGCAGTCCTTGTTGTTCTGCGAAGCGGCATAGAGCGAGAAGACATAGGGCAGACGGATTCCGACCGAAGCGCCGAAACGCAGGCCGTCGAGCTCCTTGTCCCCGGCCGTACACGGACGGATAGCATAGGTTCCGGCATCGGGGACAACGATGCCTTTGAGAATTCCGCTGCCGTCCGGCACGGGATCAATGCCGAACGATGCGGCCTGATCGGTCAGCATCCGGAAACGGTTGTTGTCGGGATCCTGCATCGAGGGGTTGTCCATCATCGTCAGATCGCTCAACGATCCGTCTTCGGGAGTAAAGACCTGGGAATAAATCCCGACATACATCGACTCGTAGTCTCCCGAGCAGAGCTCCTCATAGGAGATTTGCAGCGCCTCGACAGTCACCTGCGTCGTTTCGGAACGAGTCACCCGGTCGTCGGACAGCGGTTTGAGTTCCATGACTCCGGTCTGCGGGTTCACGCCGACAACCGCCCCTTCCAGTGCAATTTCCAACTCCTCGCCCATGTTGTAATAGAGCGTTTCGTCGGTGCGCAGCGTAATTCCGCATCCGGGCTCCGGAGCGCTTTGGAGCGCAATACACTGCTCGAAATAGTTGTTGTCCTGAACGCTCGACACAACCACACCGCGGAGTTTGAGCGCCTCGGATACGGTATAGTCACCGTCGGCAGCCAACGCCCGCAGATCGGCGATGCCCAGATAACCTTCCCCCGAAGCCGAAGCCTGGACAAAACGGATCTCCTCGGCGATGGAGGCATCCCGGCGGGCGGCGACGCGCAGCGTCAGCGAACGGGTTCCGGGCGTGTCGTTTTCGAGCAACGAGGCCGTCACGGTAGCCAGTCCGGTATCGGTCGTCGCCGAGAGTTTGATCCACGACGGATCCTCCCCGACAATGGAGATCTGCCATCCGCAGTTGGCCTGGATGTCGAACGAGAACGACGTGGCGAACGACGGCGCAAGAATGGCATGCATACTCAACGAAATGGACTCCCGGGGGAGTTCAACTTCCTCCTTGCAGGCCCCGGTGGCGAGGAGCAGCGTCAGAGCCGCCGACCACCGGAAGAACCGATTCAAAAGATTCTTTTTCATCTTCGTCTACTTTTTGAGGTCAACCAATACGGGGAGGTGATCGGACACGGTCATCACGTTGATCTGCTCATACGACGGCACGGCCGTTCCCAGCACTTCGAAAACAGGGTTGTTCTTCGTGTAGACCAGGATGTAGTCGATCCTCGACGGCGAGGTGGAGTTGACGAACGTATTGGCCGACGTACTGATGATCTGCCAGGATTCCAGCGCAGCCTCCGGGAGTTTCGCAGTATTGAGATCTCCGGCCAGATAGATCGGCTTTGTCCACGCGGCATAGTTTTCAGCGATGTACTGCGTGATGATCTCGAACGAACGCTTGCGGTTTTCCTCGGATTTGTGGCAGAAGTGCGTAGCGATGAAAATAAAATCATCGAACTCCGCCAGGAAGAACTTGCGCGGCTCTTCACCCGGGAGATCGCCTTCGCAGCTCTTCCGGGGCTCCATCCTGCACAGGATGCCGATGCCGTAATCTCCGCCGCGATAGTCGATCGTCTTGCAGTAATAGGGTTTCAGCCCCGTCCGGTCGGCCAGTTCCTGCAACTGATCGGTCGCATGCCAGGTCGTATTCTTGTCGAGTTCCTGCAAAGCGATCACGTCGGGATCCATCAGCGAGATAACTTTGGCCGTATTGTTGTAGTTGGCCCGGTCGGTCCCGGAGTTCTGGGTCCACCCCTCACAACGGTGAGTATTGTAGGTGGCCAGCCGGACGGAATTGGGCAAACGTCCGTACCCCTGCTCCTGATAGGGGTTTTCCGGCACATCGGAAGTCGTATCCCCGAAGTTGAAATCGGAGTTGTCACCTTTCAGGTCGGAGCAGGCCGTAGCCGAAAGACCCAGGCAGCATCCGCACAGGGTCGCCAATATGAATCTGGTAAGTTTCATTGCAATTCGTTTTAAGTGGTTTTCATTCAAAAGTTCAGTCCGTCGTTCCATCCGGGATTCTGGGAGATGGCACCCTGTGTGAGTACCCGATCGTCAGTCGGAATGGGATACAGATAGTCCCGCTCCTCGTTCCAACTCCGGTTATAGGTGGTATGGATGATGATGTTGCCGTGGTCGCCCTCGGTCAGGAGGATATCCTTGCCGAGTTCATAGACGGTGATGGCTTCGGTTTCGGGCTTGATCCCCGACCAGATGCAGACATCGTCCACGCCGTCATCGTTCAGATCGTAACTGCCCGTGCCGGGGAAATAGAGGCCGGTGAAGGGTTTTTCGAAACGCTTGCCCTCCTTCCAGCGCATGATGTCCCAATAGCGAAGGTTCTCCATCAGCAGTTCGACGGTCCGTTCACGGCGAATTTCGAGGATCACACCCGCGTTGTCCCCGCTTACGTTGGCATACCCGGTCTCGGCCGAAGCCAGATAGGGGTCGGGATGGGCATTGGCTTCGTCGAGCGAAAGATTCGCCACACCGGCCCTGTCGCGCAGTGGCTTGATCGTCAGGTCGATGTCATTCTGCGTCAACGTTCCCAATTCGGCCTTCGCCTCGGCGTAGTTGAGATAAACTTCGGCGGTGCGGAACAACGGCAGATCGTTCATCGAAGCATTGTAGGAGTCGTATTTGGCCGATTGGAGGTACTTCACCAGCTGATACCCGGTCATCGTCGCGGCGAGGTTCGGCGCCGATTCGGTCGTCTCGTCAATCCGCCTGTAACCGGGAGTACGGAGTGTCTGCGCGAAACGCCCGTCACGATTCAGGCTCTCCTCGACAAACGACATCGTCTCCCAGCCGGGCTGCGAGGTGAACGGCGTGCCGTCCTTCATGAGATACATGTTGGCGATGTTCTTCAACAGTCCGGGACGCCCCATCGTAATACTGGTCAGATAGCCGTTCACATCGTGTTTGAGACCGATAGCCGAGTTATAGGCCCGTGCAAGGATGATCTCCGAGTCGATGGCTTTGAGCGACGAAAAGAGATCCAGATACGGTGTGGTCCCGGAGGTATAGATTCCGTATCCACTCTCGCTGATAAACTGTTCCGACGCAGCAGCGCATTCGTTCAGGATGTCTTCGAAATTGCCGAGGCCGTGATACTTCCGGAAAGTGCCCTCGAACAGGCAGGCACGGCTTTTGAGCGCCAGAGCCGTCCAGCGTGTCACGCGGTACACCGATTTCTCCACGGGCAGGTAACGGATCGCAAAATCGAGATCCTCGATCACCTTCTGCATGACCAGTTCCCGGGAATCGCGTCCCTTTTCGAACAGAAGCGGGTCGCTGGCATCGATCGGTTTGTCGACCCAGGGCACATCGCCGTAATACTTCACCTTCTCGAAATAGAACCAGGCGCGGAAGAACCGGGCCAGCCCCTCGTATTCCAGCCGGATATCCTCATCGGTGCAATTCGAGGAGTATTGCAGGAAGAAGTTGATGTCGCGCAGTTTGGTCCACGACCAGGTCCCGGCCGTCGCGGGGACGGTACGATTACCCAGGACCTCGCTGGTCAGTGTCTTTTTGGCAATGATGTCGGCCGATTCGCCGTAGATGTCCTCCCCGTCGGGGAACATCGTATAGAAATCATTGGTATAGAGTTGGCACTCCTCCTCCGTACGAAAGAAATTTTCCGGAGAAAGCCGATCCTTGGGGAAGCGGTCGAGTTGATCCTCGCAGGCGCACAACCCGCCAAGCAGAATACCGGCAATCAGATAAAAAAGATATTTTTTCATAACGGCAGTCGCATTAGAAGGTTAAATTCAGACCGACGGAAAAGGTCTTGCACCAGGGATAGACGTTGGATTTTTTGTCGGAGTCGGCCGCCGCCTGTTCGGGATCGAGGTAATCGCTCTTCAAGGCGGACCAGGTGGCGAGATTCTCGCCGCTGAAATAGATCCGGCACTCCTTGATTCCGACCTTCGAAGTCCATGCCCTGGGGATCGTATATCCGATCGTGAGATTCTTCAACCGGCAGTAAGCCAGGTTTTGGAGATAACGATCGTTGGTATAATAGGCCGTACCTTGTGCAGCGCTGAGCGACGTATAGGCGCGGGCCCGCGGGAAATAAGCATCGGGATTCTCCTCGCTCCACACCCGGCTCATGAAGTTTCGGGGAATGAACGTGGCGTAGGGACGGCAGTAAGGACCCCAAAAACGCATGTTGTCGGCTCCGGGATACCAGTCCATGTGTCCGATTCCCTGAAAGAAGATCGAGAAATCGAACCCGTACCAGGAAAAATTGAACGTCGCACCGTATTGATAGCGAGGCGTGGAATTACCGATCACGCGCCGGTCACCCGGATCTTCCAGCGTACCCTTTCCGCCGTTGACGATATGGTCCCCATTCAGATCAAGGTATTTGATGTCACCGGCCCGCACGCCCTTTCCATAGGCACCCGTTGCAGAGTAGCATCCGGCGGCAACGCTCGACAGGTCGACATTCGCCGCATATTCGGCAGCCTCCTCGTCGGTCCGGAACAGTCCGTCGACCTTGTATCCCCAGATTTCGCCGTAGGTTTTGCCCTCATAGGGGTCCCCGATCAGGCCGGAGGGGTTGTCGCATTTGGTATATTTGGCCGTATAGTCCGAGAAGGTGCCGACGATTCCGTAGCTGAACATGCTTCCGGCAAGCTTGAACGAATCGCGCCATCCGAGCGAAAGTTCATACCCCTTCGTACGCAGGTTGTTGGCATTGACCTGGGGTTCCGAGGCGCCGTAGATCGAGGGCAGGGACTTGCCTTTGCCCAGGATACCTTTGGTATCGCGGATGTAAAAATCCGCAGTGAGGGAGAGGCGGTTGCGGAACATGTTGAGATCGAGACCGAGGTTCTTGGAAATGACCTTTTCCCAGGTCTGGTCGCCCGAGACGGGATCGCTCACGGTGGCATGTTGTCCAAGAGTCGTTCCGTCGAACGAATACCCTCCCATCGAGCCCTTCGTCGTGATGGTCTGAATGAAGTCGTAGTATCCGATCTGCTGGTTTCCGAGAGAACCGTAGGAGACGCGGATTTTCAGATTGTCGACCACCTCGCGCAACGGTTCGAAGAAGGGCTCCTCGCTGATGCGGTAAGCGGCCGAGAACGAAGGGAAGAAGCCGTAACGCTTTCCACGCGGGAAACGCGAGGTACCGTCATAACGGCCGTTCACCTCGGCCAAATACTTGCCGTTGTAGTCATAGGCGACCCGATAGAACCAACCCATGATGGCGTATTCGTTGCGTCCGCCGTTGAGCGTGAAGTTGGTCGTACCCTTGGCCAAGTTGAAGTCCGAGAGATCCTCGGAGAGAAGTCCGTCGTTGGCAGCCGTCAGATCGCGGTAATACTTGGCCTCGTAGTTGTATCCGGCAATGGCCGTGAAGTTATGCTTGCCGCCGAACGTTTTGTTGTAGGTTCCGTACACGTCGGCCACATAATAGTTCTGGTCCCAGACAACCTCCTTATAGCTGTTCGGGAAACTGCCCTCGGGTTCGGTCAGCACCTCGTCCGGATACTGCGAATATTCGACATTGACGCTGCGGTAGTCGTTGTGGAGATAACCCTGCGTATAGCTGAAATCGGCCTTGACGTTGAAGTTCTTGTGGATCTTGAACGTGGCCTCGAACGTGGTGGTGAACTCCTGGGTCTTCTTGTTTCCGAAGCTCTTTCCCTTCTGCATCATGGCGTTGTAACCGTCCATGACGTAGTGCGTCGAGGAGTTGGTCATCGAGGTGTGCGACACGGCAGTGCCGTCGGGATTCACGGGGACGAACGACGCCAGCGCGTGCAGCGTGGGTTTGCGGAAGGTGTTGTACTCGTCCTCGTAGCCGTAATACTTGTAGTTCGACTGGAAGAACTTGGTGTTGCTGGCAATCGTGAGCCAGGGTTTGATCTCGGCCTGCAACTTCACGCGGAAATTATAGGATTTGAACATGTCGGGCTCGATGCGGTTGATCCCCTTCTGCTGGTAGTAGCGGCCGCTGACCATGTAGGAGAGAGACTTGGTGCCGCCCTTGATGTTGATGTTGTGGTCCCAGGTGGGACGGCTGTCGTCATAGAGGTAGTTGTACCAGTCGAAATTGGCCAGATAGACATACTGCTTGCGACCGTTGCGGGTATCGGTGATGACCCACGGCCGGGCGGGGTTTTCAGTCTTGTCGTTACGCCGCTCCCAAAGCGCCTTGTAGTCGCTCTCGGTGTAGGAGGTGTAAGGCGTATTCTGGGTCGACATCATGAAGAAGTCAGCGATCTTGGCCGAATAGTAACCGCGGGTTTCGAAATCAGTGGACGTCGTAGGACTCGACACCGAGAAATAGCCGTTGTAGGAGACCTCGGCCTGTTCGTTGTACCGGCCGCTCTTGGTTGTGATCAGGATGACGCCGAATGCGCCGCGGGCACCGTAGATAGCTGCCGAGGAGGCGTCTTTAAGGACCGTAATGGACTCGATGTCGTTCGAATTGATCCGGTCGGGATAGGTCTCCACGCCATCGATCAGGATCAGCGGGCTTCCGCCATTGGGTGAGGTTGTACCGCGGATATTATAGGTAGCACCGGCTCCGGGCTGTCCCGAGGAGAGCGTCACGTTAAGATTGGGGATTACGCCTTGCAAGGCCCTCCCGACATTCGACACGGGACGGTCCTTCAACTCCTTCTGGGAAACGGTGGCGACAGCACCCGTCAGGTTCGCCTTCTTCTGGACGCCGTACCCGACGACGACCACCTCGTCAATACTCTGCTGCGAAGCATTCAGGACAATGTCGAAGAAGGTCTTCGTCCCGACCGGCATCCGCCGGGTCTCGAAACCGATGAACGAGACTTCGATTGCGGCGCGGTCGGAGGGAGTGACACCTTCAAAGATGAAATCCCCGTTCACGCCGGAGGTCGTACCCTTGACCGTCTCGCCGTTTTTGAAGAGAACCGTAGCCCCGACGACGGGATTTCCGGCCGTATCGGCCACCTTGCCGGAGATTCTGCGGGGCAGGTTTTCAGCGGACCGGACGGGCGTCAGGATGACCTTGTTCCGTTCGACGGAGACCTGAACGCCGGGAATACACTTCGAAACGACCCGTTCGACGGGCCAGGCATCGGCATCGATCGAGACAATTTTCGTCAGGTCGATATCCGCATTGTTGTATGCAAAGGTATATTGCCCCTGCGCTTCGATTCTGCGGAGCAGTTCCGCAACGGAAACATCTTTCAGATGCAGAGTTACAGGGGGATTGGCCGCCACGGCACCCCGGGTCACGAGGAGCAGGGCCAAAACCAAGACAAATTTTACGAACAAACACCGTCCCCAGGGGATAATGCCGTCGGATTGTCCAAAAAATTTCATAATTTTGTAACGATTTAAAGTTCATCATTCGTAGCTCGTTCTACGACAGGTTCAATTTTAAGTCACGGGGCGGGTGGTAGGGACACCCGCTCCATCTTTATTCCGTCTGTCAGTTCATCATAGGCATAGCGTTTTTTTGTTTTTCACAACTCATTCAGATTATTTCGGGCCGAGGAATACCACGTCGTTCCGAATTTCGTAACGAACCGGTGCGATGCGTTCGATCAGACGCAAAGTCTCTTCGAGAGATTCATATTGGATCTGGAAAGAGAGGTTTGCCGACAAGTCGATCGAGTCATCGTGGAGAAACCGGACGTTGTACCACCGTTCGAGGTTGACAAGGATGGCCGAGAGGGGTTTGTTTGCAAAGACAAGCCGGTGAGCCGTCCAGCTGCAATAGTCGCTTGCGGCGACGGCCGATACGGAGAAACAGCCCGTCTGGCGGTCAAAGAGCAGGCGTTCGTCGGGAGACAGGAGGATCTCCTTTTCGAGTCCGGGAGCGAGAATCCGGATCTTTCCGGATTGAAGGATCGTTTCGGCATAGCGGGATCCGAGACGATGCCGGGCGTCGAACTCCGTACCGAGGACCTCGACCTGCATAACGTCCATATCGACGAGGAAGGGGTGTTCGGCATCGTGTTTGACCCGGAAAAAGGCCTCACCGTCGAGTTCCACGCGCCGGTTCCGGTCATCGAACGATTCGGGATAGGTCAGCCGGCTGTCGCCGTTGAGCCAGACCGTCGTACCGTCGGGCAACAGGAACTCGCCCTTGCTGTTGCGAGCCGTGACCAGACAGACCGAATCGGAGTGTTCGAACCAGGAGTTCAGAAAGAGATACTCGCCCACGACGGCAAGCGCCACCAGCGCCGCCACGGCAACCCACCGCCGCCATCCTCCGAGACGGGGTCGGATGACGGGATGTTCCATCTCTTCGATTTTCCGATGCATCTCCGGAAGCCGGGAACGATAATCAACGGTCACGGGTTTTTCCAGCAAGTCATTCCAGGCCTGATACAAGGCCTGCTCCTTCTCTTCCCGGTCGGTCGGTGCGAGAATCCACCGGCGGAAAAGCCATTGCAGCTCTTTCGGCAGATCTCCGTGCAGGAAGCCACGGACGAGTTCATTGATCCGGTCGCTCTTCATGGTTCGGGTTTTCGATTACATGATATAGAACGACCGACAAGCGGCTAACCCCCAGTCCGGGCGGCGAGTTTTCAGAAAAAAATCGAGATAACGGCGAGCAACCTCCGCAATTGATTGAGGGCTGCGGTCATATGGTTTTCGACGGTCTTGACGCTGATTTGGAGTTTTTCGGCGATTTCGCGGTTCGACAGTCCTTCGTAACGACTCATCTGGAAAATTCTCTTTCGTTGATCGGGCATTTTGTCGACGGCAATGGAGATCAGCAGCGTCAGGTCATCGGTTTCGACCTGCTTGTCCAGCGAATCATCACGAAAATAGTGAACGGAGGTCAATCGGGAAAGTTTGTATTTTTCATGGATGAGCGAATGGTTGTAGATGTCGAAGATCGCGTTTTTCGTCATAACGAAAAGATATCGGGAGAACCGCTCCATCTGTGCGATCTCGACCCTCCGCTCCCAGACCTTCAACAGAACGGACTGCATGACATCCTCGGCCTCGGCTCGGTTTTTCAACATCCAAAAAGCCATCTCCTCAATCTTGGGAGCATAATGCAAGTAGACAGCATCGAAAGCAGTCCGATCTCCACGCGCCAGTCGTTCCAATATTTCGCGTTCGCTCTCCACGAGAAAAACTTTTCGCAAAAATACGGATAAATTCGGTCAAACACAATCGGAGTCTCCGCAAATCAGCGGACCACGATCTCGTCGGTGAAGAGCCAGCCGCCCGACCGGCCGTTCGAAAGCGCACGATAACGCACGAAACGAGCCCGGTCCTCCCCCGTCCAGCCGAAGGACCGGTAGACCGGCCGGTGCTCCTCAACGGGATAGTCGTTCTCCACGGTGGCGAGCTGCCGGAAATCCGCACCGTCGTCCGAAACCGCGATCTCGACCCGCGCCGGAAGCCAGATCCAGGCCGAATACCACTGGATGAAATCGGCCGTCACTTCCCGGATCGGTTTCACAGCCCCCAGATCGACCGTCACCTCCACAGCTCCTCCCAGAAAACCCTGCCAACGGGTCGCATAGCTCCACGAGCCGCGCAGACCGTCGGTCAGCGCCTCCGCGCCGCCCGCCGGATAGGAGCGGTGCCACGGCGTGCCGTACGCAACGGGGCACCCCACGGCGAGATGCTCCGCCGGTTCGCGCGATTCGGGGCGTTCGCCCTGCTCGGCTGCAAGGTCGAAGGCGTTGTAACCCGCCTCCCGCGCCCGGGCCGTGCGCCAGAGCGCCCGCTGCCGGAATTCGTCGTAATCCCGTCCCTCGACGGGGCTCCACGCCACCTCGGCCAACGCAAAGGCCCGCGGATAATACATGTATTCAGCCTGTTCGGGCGTCGGGATGTACTCCGTCCAGAGGTTGGCCTGCACGCCCAGCACGTGTTCCCGTCCCGGCATGTCGGCCGGCGCCGGATCGTATCCGTAGACCTTCCACAACGGAAGATATCCCGAGAAGGCCTGGGGCTCGGTCATCGGGTTGTCCTGATAGCCGTCGAAATAGCAGTATCCGCCGGGGGTCATCACCACGTCGTGCCCTGCGGCGGCAGCCTTCCGTCCGCCCTCCTCGCCGCGCCACGACATGACGACCGTGCGCGCCGGGATGTCGCCGCCGTCGAGAATCTCGTCCCAGCCGACCATCGTGCGCCCCTGCGCTTCGAGGAAGCGCCCGACACGCCGCATGGCCCAGTTCTGTAACTCTTCGGGGCTCTTCAACCCTTCGCGCGCCATCCGGGCCCGGCACTTCGGGCAGGAGGCCCAGGCCGCCGTCGAGGCTTCGTCGCCGCCGACGTGGATATACGCCGACGGGAAGAGTTCCAGCACCTCGGTCAGGACCCGTTCCAGGAAACGGAACGACGCCTCGTTGCCCAGGCACAGCTCCCCGCAGCCGTCGGGACGCCCCGGACACCCCAGCTCGGGGAAGACGGCCAGCACCTCCTCGGAGTGTCCCGGGAACTCGATCTCCGGGACGACGGTGATGTGCAGCGAATCGGCGCAGGCGACGATCCCGCGGATATCCTCCTTCGTATAGTAACCGCCTGCGGCCCGCGGATCGTCCCGCCGGCAGTAGCTGCGGTCGCCCATCCACCACTCCTTCCAGGTCGCCCCAACCCGCCATGCGGCGACCTCGGTCAGCAGCGGGAATCGGTCGATCTCAATCCGCCAGCCGGCGCCGTCCGTCAGATGCAGATGCAGCCGGTTGAGTTTCAGCGAGGACATCATGCGCAGCTGCTTGCAGACAAACTCCTTGTCGAAGAAGTGGCGCGACACGTCGAGATGCAGCCCCCGCCATGCGAACCGGGGTTCGTCGACGATCTCCCGGGCCGGGATCCGTCCGTCGTAATAGGCATGCAGTTGCAGGAGGGTCTGCCAGCCATAAAAGAGCCCGGCCGCACCGCGGGAGCCGATTTCAATCCCTTCGGGCCGGACCGCAAGGCGATAGCCCTCCTCCGAAGCGGGCAGCTCCGGAGCATCGTCCAACCGGAACCGCAGCGCTACATCACCGCTTCCGGCCGCTTCTTCGACACAGGGAATCGCCCCGCCGCGAAGCAGAGCGGAAAGGGGGCCGGCCACCGAATCCGGCGCTTCGATCGCGAAGGCCAACGGTTCCCGGATCGTGAAGTGGCCCGGGAGTTCCTGAACGGAGGCAGGTTTGGGAATCACGACCAGCGAGGTCTCTTTCGAAGCGCAGGCAGCGCAGGCGGACAGCAGAAGCAGTGCGGTCAGCAGACGGAGTCTATTCATGACGAAGCGTTTATCGGAGGTTTCCACAAAATCGTTTACAATATTAGTCATTATTCCGGAAAAATCCATACGGGACCCGCCGGAAGTTTTCCAGTTCCGAAAAAGCCGGAGGGGCCGCGATCCGCAGATCGCAACCCCTCCGATTCAATCACCGGCCCAGCCGGGCCCTGTATCTCTCGCATCCGCGCTCCGGATTACACGGGCTCCCATCCCTTCCGGGTTACACACACTCCTCCCTCTTTCCGAGCCTCTTCCTCTTTCCGGGCCCCTTCTGCTTTCCGGGCCCCTTCTGCTTTCCGGGCCCCTTCCGCCCCTCCGGATTACGCTCGCTCCCGCACCCCTCGGACTAATAGCTGCGCGCGAAGAGCACGCGGCGGTGCGACGGTTTCCCGGAGAAGACGCAGACGCCCTCCTCTTCGGGAGCGTCGATCGGAATACAGCGGATCGTGGCCTTCGTGGCATCCTTGATCGCCACCTCGGTCTCGACCGTCCCGTCCCAGTGTGCGGAGATGAAGCCGCCCTTCGTATCGAGCACCTCCTTGAACTCCTCCCACGTATCGACCTTCGTGATCATCGAGTCGCGGTAAGCCAGCGCCTTGCGGTAGATGTTTTCCTGAATTTCGGTCATCAGGCCCTCGATCCGCCCGACGAGTCCCTCCTGCGGCACGGTCTCCTTTTCGAGCGTATCGCGGCGCACGAGTTCGATCGTTCCGTTCTCCATGTCGCGGGGTCCCATGGCCAGACGCACGGGTACGCCTTTGAGCTCGTACTCGGCGAACTTGAAGCCCGAACGGACGTTGTCGCGGTCGTCGATCTTCACCGAGATGCCCTTGTCCTTCAACCCGGCGGCAATCTCCTCGAAGCGCTTGCGGATCTCGACCAGCTGCTCCTCGCCCTTGTAGATGGGGATCATCACCACCTGGATCGGGGCGAGTTTCGGCGGCAGCACCAGACCGTTGTTGTCCGAGTGGGCCATGATCAGCGCACCCATCAGGCGGGTCGAGACGCCCCACGACGTCGCCCAGACGTATTCGAGCTTACCCTCCCTGTTGACGTACTGCACGTCGAAAGCCTTGGCGAAGTTCTGCCCCAGGAAGTGCGACGTACCGCTTTGCAGGGCCTTTCCGTCCTGCATCAGGGCCTCGATCGTCAGCGTATCCTCGGCGCCGGCGAAACGCTCGTTGGGAGACTTGTGTCCCACGACCACCGGAAGCGACATCCACTCCTCGGCGAACTTCTGATAGACGTGGATCATCTTCGTGGCCTCCTCGACGGCCTCCTCACGCGTGGCATGGGCCGTGTGCCCCTCCTGCCAGAGGAACTCCGCGGTACGCAGGAACAGGCGCGTGCGCATCTCCCAGCGCACGACGTTGGCCCACTGGTTGCAGAGGATCGGCAGGTCGCGGTACGACTGGATCCAGTTCTTGTAGGTGTTCCAGATGATGGTCTCCGACGTCGGGCGCACGATCAGCTCCTCTTCGAGCCTGGCATCGGGATCGACCACGACACCCTTCCCTTCGGGATCGTTCTTCAAGCGGTAGTGCGTCACCACGGCGCACTCCTTGGCGAATCCTTCGACGTGGTGCGCCTCCTTCGAGAAGAAGGACTTCGGGATGAAGAGCGGGAAATAGGCGTTCTGGTGTCCCGTCTCCTTGAACATCTTGTCCAGCGCGTCGTGCATCTTCTCCCAGATGGCATAGCCGTAGGGTTTGATGACCATGCAGCCGCGCACGGCCGAGTTTTCGGCCAATCCGGCCTTGACCACCAGATCGTTATACCACTGCGAGTAGTTTTCGTCCGATTTGGTGAGGTCTTTGAGTTCCTTTGCCATAGCGTATTTTGATTTTACTTCGTTTCGTGGCGCAAATATAAAAAAAGGAGCGCGCAAAGGCAAACGAAAACGAAGTTTTCGGATCCGACCGTGCCGAACCGCATCCCATATGCTGCAAATATACAAAAAAATACAAGGTCCGCCCCAAAAGCGGACCTTATATGCCATCTTCTCCGGCCAAGAGGTCAGAAGCGGAATCCGAGCGTCACGGCCACATTGTGCCGGTTGATCGTGGTGGAGTAGCGTGCACTTTCGGTCATGCCCACATTGTCCTCCGCATAGAAGAGGTAATAGTCAGTCAGATCCGACGAGAGATATTGGTAGGCCACATCGAGCAGGACGCCGCGCGCCAGCACGAAGCCCACACCGGCACCGTAATAGGTCGTCTGACGGATCACGGGCGAGGCGAGAATCGTCTTGTCGTCTTTGAGCATCGACCCGCAGTACCCGAAGCCGGCACGCAACGCCAGAACCGGCAGCGGTTTGAACTCGGCCCCCACCCGGAGGATATTCACCCCTTTGAGATTGTCGCGGAACGTGTCGTTGTACCACAAATCGGAATCCAGTCCCGTCGGATTGTTCTTCATGCGGATTCCGTTGTACCAGTCACGCTCGTAATCCACCGAGATCACGCCACGATTGCCGAACGTGTACGAAGCGCCTAACAGAAGTCGGGTCGGCGAGACGAACGACCAGTTGTTGCCTCCCTCATAGGCCACCAGCGGCGAAGTCATGTTCGGATCGCCGGCCGTGGAGATAAAACCGTCGCTGTCGGGCGTCACATTCGAATCGGTCTGGTTGTTGGCATAGGCCAGACCGGCGGCAGCACTCTGAAACTTGTAGTCGAGCGCATAATAGGTCGGCGTATGGATGGCAGCGCCGATGCGCAGGTTCGCGAACGGCCGATAGACGAATCCCAACTTGAAGTTAATACCCGTACCGTCGATAACGACATCCTGATTGAGTTTCCACCACAGCAGCTGATAGTCGAGCCCCGAGGGTCCGTGTCCGTCGGCTTCCGCTCCCGTACCTCCGCCGTAAAAGAACTCCTCGCCGTAGTCGATGTACTTGTGCTGATAGACGCTCTGAATGCCGAGCGTGGCTCCGAGGTAAAACCTGTTGTCGATGTTGAGTCCGGCCGAAAGCGTGTATTCCCCGATCGAACCGCGGCTCCGCATGGAGGTGAAATGGGCAATATCGGCATCCTTCCCGACCCACGTGGGCTTCCACGTCGAAGGATCCTCCGGATCGGTCTGGTCGATCAGGAAGCCGCGATAGGCCAGCGCCGCATTGAACAGCTCGACAGGCACCCGGTCCCAGTTCCAGTTTCCGGAACCATTGTTGTTGTAGAACTCATTTTTCGAGTAACCGCCCCAATTGAGCATCCGCGCATAGGCGTCACCGACCGTAGCCTGTTGTCCCCAACGCTGATAGGAGTAGTCGTAGTTGAGATCGGCGATGCGGTTGTATCCGAAACCGAAATTGACACTCACCAATTTCCCCGTACCCTCATAGACATTGGTCACGCCGCCGATATTGGCCATGGCGAAGCGGTCCCGGCGGTTGCGGCCGTAGGGATCGGCGTTCGACTCCGCGCGGATGAACGACATCATCGGCGTGATCGAAAGATCGTTGTGACGGTACATGCCCAGACCGGCGGGGTTGATCGACATCGACGAAAGATCGGCGCCGAGCGACGTGAAGGCCCCGGCCATGGCCATGGCACGGGCCGTTCCGAAGTTGAACTGCGTCTGTGAAAGTTCAATCATGTCCGAAGGCATCAGCAGATCCTTGTCCAGCAGCAGACCCCCGGCCTGCCCCTGTGCCGCCGCGGTTCCCGTCACGGAAACCGCAGTCAATATGATCATCCATCGTTTCATACCCATCTTTTTTGCATCCATTCATCACCGTCCACCCGCATTGCGCGAACTGCCGCCCGAAGGCCGGGTACCTGCACCGCCGCCACCGCCGCCGAACGAGGACGAAGAACCCCGGTTGAACGAAGAACTGCTTCCGCGGTCGAAGCTGTTGCTGCCACGGTTGTAATTGTTGTTCCACGAATTGCCGCTGTTGCGGTACGAGCGGCTGGAATTGTCGTAGTTGCCGGAACCGTTGTTATTCCGGATTCCGAAATAGGAGCGTTTCCCGCCGTTCCCGCGCGAAGGAGAAGCATCCGAAGGGGCTGTCCCGTAACGGAGTCCCGATCCGTAACGCTGTCCGGAAGGCGACGTGTAGGGATTCGGCCGCCGCACCATGCTCCCGTAATAGGGGCGTGAGGATCCGTGACCTCCGGTCCAATAGGGGTGGTAATGACCGTACCATCCGGGGCCCCATCCCCACGCCGGGCCCCACCAGGGATCATACCACGAGGCATACCACGGTCCCCAGGCTCCGTACCAGCCGTAATACCAGGGGTTGTACCAGGCATTCCAGCCGACACTCCACCCCCAGCTTCCGAATGCAAAGCTCGGGCCCCAGGGCCTCGTCCAGCCGTAATACCAGGGATCCCAGAGCACCGTACCGCCCCAGGTTCCGAACATCGAGGTGATGTACTTGGGCTCGACCCAGACCTGGTCTCCCGAGATGATGATGTTGTAGAATGCCGGGTCGTAGGCCGACGCGTAGGTGAATGCCGAACTGTAACGGGCGTCGAGGTAGCTGGACGGCATTTTGTAGGTAGGCGATTCGAAGCCCCTCAAACGACGGGCATAGGCGCTTTCGTAGTCGTCGGCGAGAATGCTTTCGTAGGGGTTCGCATCGGGGGAAGTATACTCATAATACCTGTTTTCGGCGGCAGCGGCCTCGGCCTCTGCAATCCTTGCCTCCCATTCGGCTTTCCGGGCCTCGGCGGCGGCGCGCTGCGCCTCGGCTTCGGCCTGCTGCCGGCGGGCGATCTCGGTGCGGTCGTGCACGGCATAGAGATCGTCGGAGGCATATCCGGTCGCGGCGCGGAACGTCGACGAACAGCCGACGGCTCCTGCCGAGAGGAGAAGGATTCCGATAAAAACCTTGAACTGTTTCATAGCGCACATTGGTTTGCGTTAGTTGCTTTCTCTTGAAAAACGAAAATCGTACCGCTTTTAGTATCGTTCTGCTCTATAAACGGATTTCGGGAATGAATACTGCAATGGGGCACCCTGCAAAGATAGGATTTTTCGGATCAAAAACGGGATTTTGGGAAGATCGGGCAATTATTTTCAGCATCAGCGACATTTTTTTGGGTCCGAACGCTGCAAAAATAAAAATATTGTCTATATTTGCAGTCCCAAAACGTCAATTCCCGGATTCCACGGAGGAGGGAAGCGACGGAAGGGAGACCGAAGGAGAGATGCCGGAGTGGTCGATCGGGCCGCACTCGAAATGCGGTGTACGGGCAACTGTACCGGGGGTTCGAATCCCTCTCTCTCCGCAAGGCACACATGCTAAAACAATGAAAAACCCTGTAAATCACGCATTTACAGGGTTTTTCATTGTTGGCAAAAGTGCTAAAAAAGGCATCTAAAAGCAGGTTATCTGTGGCCTATTCGGTGTACCTGATTTAATGCAAAAAAAAGTACACCGAATTGCTTGTAACAAACTGAACTGCACTAATTTGCAACGGTCTTCATCTTGACGTAAGACACCTGGGAAACTAATTTTGTAACCCTTAATCGGTGTACTTTATGGAAAGGACAACTTTCAGCCTGTTGTTTTACATTCGTCGGGACAAGCTCAACAAAAGAGGTGAGGCTCCCGTATTTATGCGTCTGACAATCAATGGAGAACGCGCTGATGCCTCGATCAAGCGGTTTATCGAACCGCACGCCTGGAACTCGGAAAAAGGAAAAGCCAACGAAAAATGCCGCGGCGGAAAGGATTTAAACCTCTATCTGGATGCCATTTCCGCCAACATTTTACAAATCCAAAGAGATTTCGAACTCGATAAGAAGGAGGTGTCCGCCCAAATCATTCTGAATCGCTATTTGGGCAAGGATCAGTCGGATCGTCATACCTTGATGGAAGTTTTCCATGCTCATAATAAAAAGTGCAGAGCCCTTATCGGTATTAACTTCGCTCCTGATACCGTTCTTCGATATGAAACTTGCTTACGTCTGACTGAAGAGTTTATGCGCAACACCTATAAGAAAGAGGATTGCTACTTGGATGAGGTTACCAAACAATTTGTTGAGGAATTTGAGTTTTATCTCAAAACAGTCCGCAAATGTTGTCATAATACGACGACAAAATATCTTGCCAATTTCAAGAAGATTGTCAGAATAGCTTTGGCTAATGGTTGGATGAAAAAAGATCCTTTCGCACAAATCCGCTTCCATTTAGATGAAGTAGAGCGGGAATTCCTTGAAAAACAAGAATTGAAGGCTCTTTTAAGTAAAAAAATTTCGATTCCTCGCTTGGCGCAGATCCGCGATATTTTTTGTTTTTGTTGCTTCACCGGACTTGCGTTTTCGGATGTAAAACAACTTAAATCTGAACACTTGGTAACAGATATTAACGGAATGGTTTGGATTCGCAAAACTCGACAGAAGACCAAAAACATGTGTAATATTCCATTATTGGATGAGGCAAATAAAATTCTTGATCGTTACAAGGATCATCCATATTGTCAAACTCAAGGTGTGCTGCTCCCCGTCTGTAGTAATCAAAAGATGAATATGTATTTGAAAGAGCTGGCCGACATCTGCGGCATCCGCAAGAATCTTTCGACGCATTGCGCCCGCCATACGTTCGCCACCCTGACGCTGGCCAGCGGCGCCACGATCGACAATGTTGCCAAGATGCTTGGACATGCCAACGTCAACATGACGCGGCACTATGCAAAAGTGCTCGATTCGTCGATTATGCGAGATATGCAAATTGTTGCAGCAAACATGGCGTTATAGCATTTTGTCGGACATTCAAGGCCTGTAGAGGACACTCTGCATCTTTCCCGGGAATCCGTCCTATTTTGCGGGTGGGTTCCGAGAATCGGAGCCCCTGCAAACTAACAATGGTGTACTATGGAATGTAAACTGATTGAGGCGGCCGCCTTCGAGGAGCTGAAGGCGATCGTCAACCAGATTCAGAGCCGGATCATCTGTCTGGCCACGAAGACCATGCCCCGCAAACCCGGAGGCTGGCTGACCCAGGAGGAGGTATGCGGCATGTTGCGCGTCTCGAAACGGGTGCTGCAATACTACCGGCGGCAGCGGAAGATCCCCTATTCGATGATCGGCAACAAGGTCTATTTCCGCGAAAGCGACATCCAGCGCATCCTTGAGGCCAATCTGGTCAAATCCGGGGCATAATGGAAGAGTGGATTACGCGGAAATCTCCGGAGTACAGGGAACTTCAGGAGAAGGCGCTGGCGGCGCTCGACCGGATCGAGGCGATGATCGAGACCCTACCCTCACATCTCAATGCAGAGACCTATCTGACCAGCGAGGAGGTGCGGAACCTCTTCGGATTGAGCCAACGGTCGCTGCAGACTTACCGCGATGAGCGGATTATCCCCTACACGACCCTCGGCGGGAAGTTTCTCTACCCGATGTCCGAGATTGCGAAGATTCTCGAAAAGAATCTCGTCAAACCGATTCAGCGATAAGACAAGGAGCAACGGATCGCCCGTTGCTCCTGTTTTTTCAGCTTAACGCAGCCAGTTGCCTGCTCTCCTCTTCGGAAAGGAAATCCCGGAGGTATTTCCCGCCGGTATAAAGGTCGCGTTCGACACGCAGTCCAAAGGGCAGTCGCAGCGATTCCAGTTCCGAGAGCATCAGATAGCCCCACTCCCATTCGAAAATATGGCAATATCCGTAGAGGCGCCAGTCATCGCCTTCGCGTTCGGCCTCAGTGATGAGCCACGTCCCGCTACCGCAGGGGTTGAAGTATTTGACAAGAACTTCGGCATTAAGCCCTTTTCCGTCCTGGGACCCGATGGGATGGGCCTCGAATTGGGAGATGATCTCCTCGGTCAACAGTTTCATAATGATAAGATTTTAGAAACTGTCCGGAACGCCCGGACAGCAAAGGAGACAAAGCCACCCTGCGCAAACGAAGACAAGAGCAGTTCTCTTGGCATCTTTGCACAGGGTGGCTATTTTGCTGGACCGGGCGGCGGTGACGAGGTTTATCCGAGAAAATTATTTCGTATATTTGTAGATATCAGCAATACGCAAGCAGGTATGAATAGAATCATATTGATTGGAAACGGATTTGATTTGGCGCATGATCTTCCCACGAGTTACAAGAACTTTATGCGCGCATATCAAATGATACTACAAACAAGTTTATTGGAAGGAGAAACAGATCTAGCAGATGGTTTGTGCTCTATTAAGATAGACGGTTCTGATAATTTAAAAAAAATAGAACATTTCCGCTTTGTTCTAAATAACCTATCTTTCCGATTTCAAAGAGGATGGGAACAAAGTCTGCACATCAAAGAATATAATGATTTCTTTGAAAGTCTGCCAATCCAATATGACAGTCCTCTTTTCGCTTCTATCAACAAAGCTGTTAAACTTCAAAATTGGGTAGATATAGAGAGTGAATATTATTCTTGGCTGAAACGGGTTTTTAGAGAAACTGATTGTGGATATACTGCTCCCAAAAAGCTCAACGATGAGTTAGAGTTGATAAAAACGTATTTGGTTGGTTATCTACAAAAAATTCAGGAAGGGCTGATAACGCCGAACTTGGTCAAAGAGTGTATCGACAAGGCCATCTATGAACCTTTTGCGGCTCGAGACATGTCGGTAGAGAGCATTGAGGCTTTCAGAGAGTTCATCATTCAGCGATTTGAACGTGTTCGAAACAATATAGACAACGGTAATTCCCTATTACGGAAATACAATATGGAGCCTCTACATTGTCGTTCCGACATAGCGATGGAGATTAAAAAATCACCATTAGACCATATTAAAGATGTCCTTGCCGGAGCTGACAGTATACCGGATTATTTTCTGCTTCCGGACCAGATTCTGCTGCTGAATTTCAATTATACGACAACAGCAGATATGTATCTTTACAAGAATTCGGGCTTCGAGGTAAATCATATCCATGGAACACTGGGAGATGATTTGAACCATATTATTTTCGGCTATGGGGATGAGATGGACGATGACTACAAGACAATCTCAAAGCTGAACGACAACGATTATCTAACGAATATCAAATCCATACGCTATCTCGAGACAGACAAATATCGTCAACTGCTCCGATTCATCAATTCGGATTACTACCAGATATACATCATGGGGCACTCCTGCGGCAATTCGGACCGCACCTTGTTGAACACGTTGTTCGAGCATCCGAAATGTGTTTCCATCAAGCCGTTTTACCGCCTGTGGCAGGATGAACACGGAGAATGGCGGGACAACTACATAGAGATAATACAGAACATCTCACGCAATTTCAATTCCATGCAGACCATGCGCGACCGGGTGGTCAACAAGGAATTTTGCCGACCTCTCGTACCCAAGAACAATTAAAAACAAAGGCTGCGATTGAGTTCGCAGCCTTTGTTTATTCCAGGGGTTCCCACTCCGGGAGTTGGATCGTGTCCCGGATTTCGGGACATCGGATCACCTCGATCGTCGTGTCATCGTAGACGTTGCAGGCGGTGAAGAGCGAGACGAAAATCGCGCCCCAAGCTGCGGCCAGAAGAACGTAGGTCAGAATGGCTATTATGCGTTTGCGTTTCATCGTTTTTACTCTTTCAAAAGTTCCGAAATTTCGGGGTCCAGATTCCCCCTATACTCCATGCGTTCATCCCGGC
>DSTMR04002__coassemble_780_pt1 | contig 37801 bp, 33 predicted proteins | sample DSTMR04002__metabat2_high_PE_025 | metagenome-assembled genome bin DSTMR04002
ACGTCTCGGCCAAGGACAAGGGCACGGGCAAGGAGCAGAAGATCCGCATCGAGGCATCGTCGGGCCTGACCGAGCAGGAGATCCAGCGGATGCGCGACGAGGCGAAGGCCAACGAGGCGAAGGACAAGGCCGAGAAGGAGCGTATCGACAAGATCAACGCCGCCGACTCGAACATCTTCGCCACGGAGAAACAGCTCAAAGAGTACGGCGACAAACTTCCGGCCGACAAGAAGGCGGCTATCGAGACGGCGCTCGGCAAGTTGAAGGAGGCCCACAAGAATGCCGACGTGGCAGCCATCGACACGGCCATCGCCGAACTGAACGCCGCCTGGCAGGCTGCATCGCAGGATATCTACTCGGCGCAGCAGGCCCAGCAGCAGGGCGCACAGTCCAATGCGGGGCAGCAGGCGAATGCCGGCGGCCAGCAGAGCGGCAACGGCACCAGCCAGCCCGAGGACGTCGAGTTCGAGGAGGTGAAATAAGGCCGCAGGCTCCCTTCGCGGGGCCGGCCGAAAGCCTGAAAACAGGAAGGACGCATTCCGGAAACGGGATGCGTCCTTTTTTTGTGTTGTCGCGCAGCGGAAAATTTCCTATTTTTGGGCCGGTTTCAATAAGACGTTTCAATAAAACGACGTTGCGATGGCATGGTTGTATCTGACGTTGGCCGGGCTGTTCGAGATCGGGTGGCCGTTGGGATTCAAACTCGCGGGCATTTCTCCGCGCTGGCACTTTTTGTTTTTGGCGGTTTCGGTCGTTTCGATGGGGGTGAGCGGTTGGCTGCTCTATCTGGCGCAGCGTGAAATCCCGATGGGGACGGCCTATCTCGTCTGGACGGGCATCGGCGGCATCGGGACGGTGCTGATCGGCATTCTTTTCTTCCACGACGCCGTGACTTTCTGGCGGATGTTCTTCCTCACGTTGGTCTTCATCGGCATCGTGGGGTTGAAAATGGTCCATTGAGTCCCGGTCTCCGGGATTCGTTCCGCTCCGCATGGCCGGAGCGGGTCGCTCTTTTTCGTTTGCTCCCGTTTGCTCCCGCACCCCGGACCCTGACGTCGGAGTGCGGGATTCCTGTCTATTCCTTGACGGTCAGCACGACGATGTGGTCCGGAGCTGCGGGTTGTCCGCCGAGCCGGATCGTCACGCCCTGGTCATCCTGCCGGAAGTCCAGTTTCTGCCCGCCGTCGAAGGCCGCTGCCCCGCGGATGCGCATCCCGCGGATCGGCACGAAGAGCTCCGTGTCGGGCCAGTCGAGGATATGCACGTAAATCTTGTCTCCCTTGCGGGTCGTTACGCCCCATGCGCGCGGCGCGACGGGCCCGGCTTCGGTTCCGTAGATCGTCTCGCCGTGCGTGCGCAGCCATGCGCCGATGCCCGTCAGACGTTCGAGCGCCGCCTCGGGCAGCTGCCCGTCGGGCTGGGGGCCGATGTTGAGCAGCAGGTTGCCGCCGCGTCCCGCCGCGCCCGCGAGGTAGCGGATGAGGGCGTCGGTCGACTTGTAGTCGCGGTCGGTGATGCGGTATCCCCACGAACGGTTCATCGTCTGACAGGTTTCGAGCGGCAGTCGGCTCACCTCCTGCCCCGAGAGCCCGGCGGTGTTCTCACCCGGGAGGTCGCGCTCGAAGGTCTGGGCATCCTCGCCCTCGAAGGGCGCGAGGTGGTGGTTGTTGATGATCAGACAGGCCGGCTGCAACCGGTGGATCAGTCCGTAGAGCTCACCCAGCCGCCAGTCGAACGAGGGATTCTCGTCCTGATCCCACACGCCGTCGAACCAGATGGCCCCGACCTCGCCGTACTGCGTGAGCAGTTCGGTGAGCTGCGCCTTCATGAAGTCGAAATAGGCGTCGGCATCCTCCTTTTCGGGGTCGCGTCCCGTGCCGAGACCGGTGCGGCCGCGGGGGGCGTCCTCGCGCCACCAGTCGATGAGCGAGTAGTAGAAGTGGATGCCGAGCCCCTGCCGGCGGCACTCGTCGGCCAGTTCCCTCACCACGTCGCGTCCCAGCGGCGTGGCGTCGACGACGTTGTAGGGCGACTGTGCGGTGCGGAAGAGCGAGAATCCGTCGTGGTGGCGCGTCGTGAAGCAGACGTAGCGCGCCCCGGCCTCGCGGAAGGCCGCGACCCAGCTCCGGGCGTCGAACGCCGGGGCGGAGAAGGCGCCGGCGAGCTTCTCGTATTCGCGGAAATGGATGTCCTGATTGGTCATGACCCATTCTCCCTGTCCGAGCAGGGCGTAGAGACCCCAGTGGAGGAAGATGCCGAAGCGGTCGTCGGCGAACTGCCGGCGTGCCGCGAGGTTTTCGGGCGTCGGGACATAACCGGATTGTGCGGCTGCACCTCCGGCCATCAGGGCGGCGCAGCAGCAGAGGAGGAGTTTTTTCATGTTGTTTTTCGGGTTTGGATTCCCGAAGATACGAAAAGGATCCGTAAAAACCGAATTTTCCCGGTTTCCGGGTCGGATTATTTTCGTCGGGCGGGGCGTTCGGCCTGCCACATGCCGTAGAGGATCAGCGCGGCGCCGGCCAGCGCCACGGGGGTGATGCGCTCGTCGATGCAGAGTGCGGCGGTGAGGATCGTCACCAGCGGGTTGAGGTAGATGTAGTTGGTGGTCCGTACGGCGCCGAGCCGCTGCATGGCGGCGTTCCAGAGCAGGTAGCAGAGCATCGAGGCGATGAGTCCGAGGAAGAGGAGGTTCCCCGCGACGGCGGGCTGCGCGAGGGTCTGCCACGGGACGGCGAAGGGCCGCACGGCGAAGACGGGGAGGATGGTGAGCAGTCCGTAGAAGAAGACCTTGCGGGTGATGAAGAGGGCGGGGTAGCGGCCGGCGAGGCGTTTGACGGCCATCGAGTAGAAGACCCAGAGCCAGGCGGCGCAGAGGGCGAGCAGGTCGCCGCGCGGGGAGAGGTGGAGGACGAAATGCCCGTTGAGGACCACGAGGACCATGCCGGCGAAGGCGAGGGCCGATCCGGCGACCTGACGTCGCGACATGCGCTCCCGGCGGTCGAGGAGCCCCAGCACGAGGGCCGTCCATACGGGCGCCGTGCAGACGATCAGCGAGACGTTCGAGGCCGGGGCGTATTCGAGGGCGATGTTCTCGGTCAGGAAGTAGAGCGAACCGCCGGAGATTCCGGCCGTAAGCAGGAGTGCCTCGTCGCGGAGGTTCCCGGCGAAGAGACGTCCGCGGGCGAAGGGCAGGATGCAGAGGTAGGCCATGGCGAAGCGCAGCAGGAAGATCTCGGCAGGGGTCAGCCCGCGGGCGATGAGGACCTTCGTGGAGACGAAGGTCGCGCCCCAGACGGCCACGGAGAAGAGTGCCGCAAGGTGGTATCGGTATGATCCGGATTTCGACATGGCGGCTCAAAAGTACGTTTTTTTTCGCAAACCGGACCCTCCCGGCCGCCCGGAAGAGCAAAAAATGTCGTTTCCGGGGTGTCGGGCGCTTCCGGGAGCCGCACCCGGCGGCTTCCGGAGAATCGGCCCGTGTGCGGCGGCCGGGAGTTTCGTCCGGCGGCTTTCGGGATGTCAGTCCGGGGCTTTTCGGGAGCCGCACCCGGCGGCTTCCGGAGAATCGGCCCGTGTGCGGCGGCCGGTTCGGAGGATAATTTCGCCCCGGCGGGCATTTTCTGCCGCGGAAACCGTGCGAATTAATTCTTTTTTCCTATCTTTGCGTGCTATTGTGCGTAACGACTGAACAAATAACATAATAACAACTATTTTCCATTCCAATGCAAAGTAAAGGTTTCATTAAACTCATCGCGGTCCTGCTGGCCCTCGCATGCGTTTATCAGCTCTCGTTCACGTTCAAGACGCGGAGCGTGGAGAAGAAAGCCGCGGCCTACGCCGCACAGTTCCCTCTCGACGAGCAGTCGGAGGCCGAACAACATTACCTCGATTCGGTTCAGAACGTTCAGGTCTTCAACCTGGGCTTCAAGAAGTTCACCTACAAGGAGTGCAAGGAGAAGGAGCTGAACCTGGGTCTGGACCTGAAAGGCGGTATGAACGTCATGCTGGAGGTGCAGGTCGAGGACGTGGTGAAGGCTCTGGCGGGCGACAGCCAGAACGATCCGGCCTTCGTGGAGGCTATTGCCGAGGCCAACGAGGCGCTGAAGCAGGGTACGTCGAGCGACTATATCGGGGACTTCGTGAAGGCCTATTCGCGCCTGTCGAACGGCCGTCCCATTGCGGAGATCTTCGTGAGCCCGGACCGCCAGGACATTACGCTCGAAAGCTCGGATGCCGATGTGGAGAAGGTGCTCAAGCAGGAGACCGACGCGGCTATCGGCGCTTCGTTCAACGTTTTGCGCAGCCGTATCGACCACTTCGGCGTGACGCAGCCCAACATCATGCGGCTTCCGAACTCGCACCGCATTCTGGTGGAGCTGCCGGGCGTGAAGGAGCCGCAGCGCGTGCGTGACCTGTTGCAGGGTACGGCGTCGCTGGAATTCTGGCTGACGTACGATGCCAACGAGGTTCTTCCGGCGCTGGTTTCGGCCGACAAGCTCATCCGTGAGGAGGCTGCCGCAGCCCGTCAGACGGAGACCGCCGTTGAGGAGGCTCCCGTCGAGGAGCCCGTCGCACCGGCATCCGAAGAGGAGGGCCTGATCGCCGAGATCGGCGGCGCCGACTCGACGGCCGTTGCCGAGGATGCTGCCCGGACGGCCGGCTACGACCGCGAGCAGAACCCGCTCTTCTCGGTATTGGATCCCAACTATGCGGGCGGAGCCGCCATCGGTGCCGCCTACAAGGCCGACATCGCTGCTGTGAACGAATACCTGTCGCGTCCGGAGGTCCGCGAGCTCTTCCCCGCCGACATCCTCTTCAAGTGGGGCGTGAAGGGTGACGACCACATCGACGGCCGCTACTACCTCTATGCCATCAAGGTGACGACGCCCGACGGCAAGGCTCCGCTCGACGGTTCGGTCGTCACGGAGGCCACGGGCCAGTATGCCCAGCGCGGCGCCACGGCGGAGGTCTCGATGACGATGAACGCCGAAGGCACCCAGGAGTGGGCCCGCCTGACGGGCGAGAACATCGGCAAGTGCATTGCCATCGTGCTCGACGGCTATGTCTACTCGGCCCCGCGCGTCAATACGAAGATCGACAAGGGACAGTCGCAGATTACGGGCGACTTCACGATGCAGGAGGCTACGGACCTGGCCAACGTGCTCAATTCGGGTAAGGTTCCGGCCCCGGCGAAGATCATCCAGGATACGGTCGTGGGCCCGTCGCTGGGTCAGGAGTCGATCAACGCCGGTATGCTGTCGTTCGTGATCGCCTTCATCCTGGTGCTGCTCTACATGAGCCTCTTCTACAAGACGGCGGGCTGGATGGCCGACATTGCGCTGCTGGTGAACGTCTTCCTGCTGATGGGCGTTCTGGCGTCGTTCGGCGCCGTGCTGACGCTGCCGGGTATCGCGGGTATCGTGCTGACGATGGGTATGGCCGTCGACGCGAACGTGATCATCTACGAGCGTATCAAGGAGGAGCTCCGCGAGGGCAAGGGCATCTCGCTGGCCATCAAGGACGGTTTCTCAAGGGCCTACTCGGCGATCATCGACGGACAGCTGACGACGATCATCACGGGTATCGTGCTCTTTGTCTTCGGAACAGGTCCGGTGCAGGGCTTCGCCACGACGCTGATCATCGGTATCATTACGTCGATCTTCTGCTCGATCTTCATCACGCGCCTCTTGATCGAGTGGATCGTTGCCAAGTGGGGCTCGATCTCCTTCTCGCACAAGTGGTCGGAGAACTTCCTCTGCAATACGCATGTCGACTTCCTCAGCAAGCGCAAGATCGCCTATGTGATCTCCGCAGTGGCAATCGTCCTGTCGATCGCATCGTTCTTCGTGCGTGGCCTGAACCTCGGAGCCGAGTTTACGGGCGGTCGTGCCTATGTCGTTCGTTTCGACAAGCCCGTGTCGGCCGAGGCGGTCCGTGCGAGCATGGAGGAGACCTTCTCGCAGATTACGGATGCCGACGCCTCGTCGATCAGCTTCGAGGTGAAGCAGTACGGCAACGAGAACCAGATGCGTATCGTGACGCAGTACCGTTACGACGACATGTCGGATGAGGCTACGGCCGAGGTCGAGCAGGTCATTTATGACGCCCTGAAGTCGCTCTACTCGTATCCGATCACCTTCGACCAGTTCCGCAGCACGCAGACCGACGTGAACGGTATTCTGACGGCCGACAAGATCGGTCCTTCGATCGCCAATGACATGACGTGGAACGCCATCTACTCGGTGCTCTTCTCGCTGATCGCCATCGGGCTCTACATCACGTTCCGCTTCAAGCGCTGGCAGTGGGCTACGGGCGCCACGCTGGCTCTGGCCATCAACGCGCTGCTGATCATCGGTATCTTCTCGATGTTCTACGGCATCCTGCCTTTCAACCTGGAGGTGAACCAGGCGTTCATCGCCGCGATCCTGACGATCATCGGTTACGCGATCAACGACACGGTGGTGGTCTTCGACCGTATCCGCGAGTACCTGGGTCTCTATCCGAAGCGCAAGCTGAAGGAGAATGTCAACAACGCCATCAACTCGACGCTGTCGCGTACGATCAATACGTCGGGTACGACGCTCGTGACGCTGCTGGCGATCTTCTTCTTCGGCGGCGAGACGATCCGCGGCTTCATCTTCGCGCTGATTATCGGAGTGGTTGTCGGTACGATCGCCACGATCTTCATCGCCACGCCGATCGCCTACGACCTGATGGCGAAGCGTGCGAAGATCGACGAGGAGTAAAAGCCGTTCTCGAACGGCATGCTGAGATGAAGGCCCCTCCCTTGCGGGAGCGGGCCTTCTTTCTTGAGAGCTCACCGTGGGCGTTTTTTGTCGCTGTTGCAGGCTTCGGCCATGCGGGAGCGGTATCCGCCGCTGGGGATGCCGGGTACGGTGATGCCCGATCTTCTGGCGGCGCTCTTTCTGTTCCGGGCGTTGCGTCACGAATCTCCTGCGGGCTGGCTGTTCGTTCCGTACCTGCTGTGGCTGCTGTTTGCGACCTATCTGAACGGATATGTGCTTGTGGCCAACGGCACGGGCTTCTGACCCTATCCGCCCGGCGTCCTGTCCGATCCCGGGTCCGCGGCTCTGTGCCGGTCTGCACTGCTCCGGCCCGTTTCCCCGGCATCCGTCCGTCCCGCCCGCATCCGGAATCTCACCCGGGAACCGTGGGGCTCCCGGTTTTTTTTGTGCCTTCCCGGAGCCGGAGGTCGCGGATTGCCGTTGCCGATTTGGCATTTATTTTTTACCTTTGCCGACAAGATAGAGTTGGCACTATGGAAAATCTGCTGCATACGATGCGCCGTTACGTTTCGCCGGTTTTTCTGGCGTTGCTGGTGGCGTCGTTCATCCTCTGGTACATCGCCAAGTTGAGCTACACGTACACCACCGAGCAGCATGTCCGGCTGAACATCGACGGGCAGCGCATCGAGGTGACCTGCGTGGTCGAGGGGGTGGGTACGAACCTCTTCGGATACCGGGTCTACATGAACAAGACGCTGCGCATCCCGCTCGACGAGATCAAGGTGGAGCGTTCGCGGGAGGAGGGCCATGAGAATAAATACGTGATCGAACCGCAGTCGTTGCAGAAGGCCCTTTCCACGCGGTTCAGCGACATCAAGATCATCTCGATCGGGGATATTCCCGAGATCGACATACCCCAGGAGTCTGCGTCATGATGAAGGTCGGGATTACGGGCGGCATCGGGAGCGGGAAGAGCACGGTTTGCCGCCTTTTTGCGCGACTGGGCGTTGCGGTCTACGACTCGGACCGGGAGGCCAAACGTCTCATGGCGGAGGATGCCGCGCTGCGCGGGGGGATCGTCGGGCGCTTCGGCGCCGGGAGCTATGCGGACGGTGTGCTGAACCGTGGCTACCTGGCCGCGCGGGTCTTCTCGGACCCGGAGGCGCTGGCGGCACTGAACGCGCTGGTGCATCCGGCCGTTCTGGCGGATTTCGCGGCGTGGTCCGAACGCCAGACGGGGGATTACGTGATTCTCGAAAGCGCGATCCTCTTCGAGGCGGGGCTGGAACACGCCGTGGACCGGACGGTTGCCGTATTGGCTCCGCTCGACCTGCGCATCGCACGCACATGCCGCCGCGACGGCTGCGACGCCGATGCGGTCCGCCGGCGGATTGCGGCGCAGGCGGATGACGACACGCTGCGCGAACGGGCCGACTTCGCGGTAGTGAACGTTTTCGAGTCGGACCTCGAACCCACGGTGGCGGAACTGCACCGCCGATTCACGCTTGAAGCACGACAACGACATGGAAATTGATCTTTCGACCCCGCGGGTGATGGCGATCCTGAACGTCACGCCCGATTCGTTCTATGCCGGGAGCCGGACTCCGGATGCCGCGGCCATTGAAACCCGCGTGCGGGAGGCGCTCGAAGCGGGAGCGTCGCTGATCGACGTGGGCGGCTACTCCTCGCGTCCGGGGGCCGACGAGGTTTCTCCCGAGGAGGAGTGGCGGCGGGTGTCGCTGGGGGTGGAGACGGTGCGTCGGATGGCCCCGGAGCTGCCGGTGTCGGTCGATACGTTCCGCAGCGGGGTGGCCCGGCGGACCATCGAGCGCTTCGGTGCGGTGATCGTCAACGACATCTCGGCCGGGGAGCTCGATCCGGAGATGTTTGCGCTCGTGGCGGAGAGCGGCGTGCCCTACGTGGCGATGCACATGAAGGGGACGCCGCAGACGATGCAGTCGCAGACGGATTACCGGCGCGACATCACGACCGAAGTGGTCGACTATTTCCGCCTGCGGGTCGACGCGATGCTGGCGGCGGGAATCCGCCGCGAACGAATCATCCTCGATCCGGGTTTCGGTTTCGCGAAGACAGCGGAGCAGAATTTCGAACTGCTGGCCGGTCTGCACCGCCTGTGCGGGCTGGGTTTCCCGGTGCTGGCGGGTCTGTCGCGCAAGTCGATGATCTACCGCACGCTGGGTTGTACGCCTGCCGAGTCGCTGGCGGGGAGCGTTGCGCTGGGCTGGGAGTGCCTGCGGCAGGGTGCGCGGATCCTGCGGGTGCACGACGTGCGTGAGGCCGTGGATACCGTGAAACTATTCAACGCATACCGATCATGATACGGATTACGGAGATACACAAGCGTTTCGGCACGCTGGAAGTGCTGAAAGGCGTCTCTTTGGATGTGGCCCCGCGCGAGGTGGTCTCGATCGTCGGGGCGAGCGGTGCGGGCAAGACGACGCTGCTGCAAATCATCGGTACGCTGTCGCGCCCCGACTCCGGACGGGTGGAGATCGACGGACAGGATGTTTTCCGGCTGAACGACCGGGAGCTGTCGCGCTTCCGCAACGAGCGGATCGGTTTCGTCTTCCAGTTCCACCACCTGCTGGCGGAGTTCACGGCCTTCGAGAATGTCTGCATTCCGGGGCTGATCGGGCGCCGTCCGCGTGCGGAGGTGGAGCGTCGTGCCGCGGAGCTGCTCGACCTGATGGGCCTTTCGGCGCGGCGCGACCACAAGCCGGGACAGTTGTCGGGCGGCGAGCAGCAGCGGGTGGCGATTGCGCGTGCGCTGATCAACTCCCCGGCGGTGTTGCTGGCCGACGAGCCTTCGGGGAACCTCGATTCGCACAACCGCGACGAGATCCACCGCCTGTTCTTCGAACTGCGCGAGCGGTTGGGGCAGACGATCGTCGTGGTGACGCACGACGAGCACCTGGCCGCGATGGCCGACCGGACGATCACGATGTCCGACGGCCGGATCCTTCTTCCCTGACCCCCTTCGCGGCGTTGCCAGCCTGCGGAGCCCCGCGCGCGGCAGCGTCCCTTTGAACCCTTCCAATTATGGAGCAACCCGAACTGCACGCGCTTCTCGAACGCCTTTACGACCGTTACAACCGTCCGGAGTTCATCCCGGAGGATCCGATCTCGGTGCCGCACCGCTATGCGGAGCGTGCCGACCGGGAGATTGCGGGCTTTTTTTCGGCGACGATCGCCTGGGGAAACCGCAAGTCGATCGTGCGCAACGGCCACCGGATGATGCGCCTGATGGACGATGCCCCGGCGGATTTCGTGCGCCACGCCTCGGATCGGGAGCTGGCGCAGCTGGACACCTATGCCCACCGCACGTTCAACGGCGGCGACCTGCGGGATTTCGTGCTGGCGCTGCGGCGCCTGGATGCGCGCTTCGGCGGGATCGGGGCCTTTTTCGAGACGCGCTATGCGGAGCTGCATGACCTGCGTCCCGTGTTGGCGGAGTTCCGGCGGGAGTTCTTCGCCGCGGAGCATGCCCCGCGCTGCGAGAAACACCTCTCGGCGATCGAACGCGGCGCGGCCTGCAAACGGCTCTGCATGTACCTGCGCTGGATGGTGCGGTGCGACGACCGGGGCGTGGACTTCGGCGAGTGGCGGGGGATCCCGATGTCGGCGCTCTACCTGCCGCTGGACCTTCATGTCGGGGCGATGGGTCGTGCCCTGGGACTGCTGACGCGGCGGCAGAACGACTGGCGGGCCGTCGAGGAGATCACCGCGGCGCTCCGCACCTTCGACCCGGCGGATCCCGTGCGCTACGACTTTTCGCTCTTCGGCGCGGGGGTGGACGGTTATCTGAATGCCTGTGAAGCGTAACGAATCACATATCGAACGCATCGACGGAGCTTTCCGCTTCAAGCGTTTCACGGTCCGTCAGGATCGCTGCCCGATGAAGGTCGGGACCGACGGCGTGCTGCTCGGGGCGTGGACCGGACTGCGCTCCTCGGAGCGGCGGATGCTCGACATCGGCACCGGGACGGGGCTGATCGCGCTGATGCTGGCGCAACGGGCTCCGGAGGCCGAGGTGACGGGCATCGACATCGACGACGTGTCGCAGGCGCGCGAGAACGGCGAGGCATCGCCGTGGGGTTCCCGCCTGCACTTCGTGCAGACTCCGGTGCAGCGGTTTGCACCCGCGGAGCGCTTCGACCGGATCGTCTCGAATCCGCCGTTCTACGACGCCACGCTGCCGAGTCCCGATGCAGGGCGCACGACGGCGCGGCACACCGTAGCGCTGCCCTTTTCCGAGTTGTGCGATGCGGTGTTGCGGCTGCTGGCTCCGGGCGGGCGGTTCTCCGTGGTGCTTCCGCAGAGCGAGGTGGGCCGGTTCCTGCTGGCGGCGGGCGGGCGTCTGACGACGCTCCGCCGCACGGATGTCCGCACGACGCCGCGGCGTCCGGCGAAACGGACCCTGCTGGAACTGGCGCGGACGGAGGAGGCCGACGGCGCCCCGATGGTCGACGAACTGGTGATCGGCACGGGCGAACACGAAGACTACACGCCCGAATACCGGGCACTGACCCGTGATTTTTACCTGAAATTTTGACGGCACGCGAAAAAAAGCTACTTTTGTCGGACGGCATTAAAACTTTCAGACCATGAAATTCAGACTTTTGTCGCTGGCGCTGTTTCTGACGGGCGCCGTGATGGCCCAGAATCCCTACATCGCGCTCCAAGGCGCGGACGCCACTTCGGAGGGGATCCGCATTTCGCAGCCGCGGACGATTCTGGCCGTGGATGTTACGGTGGCGTGCGACCGGGTTCTTGCGGGCCCCTATGCGCGTTATGCGCAGAAGTTCCTCGGCGTGCGGGCGTCGCTGGCCGACAAGACGACGTGGAGCATCACCGGGGCGCAGATCGCCCTGCTCGATGCCGAGACCTGCCTGCGGGCATCGGCACCGGCACCGGCGACGCTCCGTTCCCGGAGTTATGCCGTCTCGGAGGAGGATTTCGCGCGACTGCAACCCGACAAACTGGACATGGCGGTTCTGCCGCTGGAAGATGCCGCACGGGCTGCTGCCGAGCGGATCTTCTCGCTGCGCCGCTACCGGCTGGAACTCATCACGGGCGAGGCGGGCGAGCATGTCTTCGGCGAGGGCCTGAACGCCGCGCTTGCGGAGATCGACCGCCAGGAGCAGAGCTGCCTGGAACTCTTCCTCGGCAAGCAGGTCGTCTCGACCGAGACACGCCGCTACGTGGTCTATCCGCAGTCGGACAAGAAACAGTATATCGTGTGCCGGTTCAGCCCGGCCGCGGGACTTCTTCCCGAGAACGACCTTTCGGGCGACATCGTGCTGCTGCAAATCGAACCTTCGGGAGCCCTTCCGGCCAGCGAACTCGAAGCCGGGCCGAAGGAGCGGGAGGTGGTGAAGTGCCGTGTGGCCGATCCTTCGGCCTGTACGGTCGTGGCCGGCGGACGCGAATATGCGCGTTCGGTGCTTCCGGTCTTCGAATTCGGCCGGACGATCAACGTGGCTCTGCCCCGCAAATAATTCCACCCGCCGAGCCCCTTCGAAGATGGATTTCACCTCGCGCATGACGACCCTGCTCGGGGCCTTCCGCCGGGAGCGGAACGGCGCCGTTGCCGACTCCATGCGTTTCTACGGCCGCCCCTACGGACTGAACTACGGTGTGAGTCTTCCGACGCTCCGGCGTCTGGCCCGCGCCGGGGCAACGGATCACGATTTCGCCCGCTACCTCTACCTTCAGGATGTCCGGGAGCTGCGCCTGGCGGCGTTCCATATCGCCGATCCGGCACGCCTGACTCCCGATGAGTTCTCCTTCTGGGGCGACGGGATGCTGAATTCCGAGATGGCCGAGGAGGGTGCCTTTGCCCTGTGGAGCCGGGCGGCATCCCTTCCGGCGTTGTTCGACGCCTGGCTGGCCCCCGCTGCGGGCTGGCTTCGGGCCTATGCGGCGCTGATGGCCGCAGCCCGCGCCGCGGAACCCGCGGAGACCTGGATCCCGCAGATTCTCGCAACCGTCCGCCGGATTGCCGCGGAGCAGCTGCCCGAAAGCCGGCTGGTGGCCCGGGGTGCCGTAGCGGCCCTCGTGGCAATCGGATTGCGGAGCGAAGCCCTGCGGCAGGAGGTCCTCCGGGCTGTGGGTTCGCTGGGGGCGCTTCCTGCCGAGACGCTGGTCCGCGAGGAGTTGGAGTGGCAGCTGCCTCCTGCCGATGACGCACCCTTGTCCGCTGACGGTGCCCGCTGATGGCATCCGCGCACGACGCGCGTTGACGCCGCTCCGGACCGGTTCCCGCAAATACGTATGACACAAACGGATCCCGACGCCTTTTCCGTTTCGGAATGCGCCGGGATCCGTTGTTTTCTGTTCCTTTCCGCTCTCCGGGACCTCTGCCGTTCTCTCCGGGCCCTCCCGCTACTCGACGAAGAGGGCCTTCGGGAGCTGATCGATGCTGTTGATCGTTACGACTTCGATGCCCTTCGGCCGCTTGAACCCCTTCGGGAGATAGCCCGACACGACGATGCGGCGGAATCCCAGCCGGGCGGCCTCGCTGATGCGCTGCTCGGTGCGGGGTGCGGGGCGCACCTCGCCCGAGAGTCCGATCTCCCCGGCGCAGCAGACGCCGTCGGCCACGGGACGGTCGTAGTAGGAGGAGATCACGGCGGCCACGACCGCGAGATCCAACCCCGGATCGGCGACCTTGAATCCTCCGGCGAAGTTCAGAAAGACGTCCTTCTGGAACATCTTCATGCCGACCCGTTTTTCGAGCACGGCGAGGAGCATGTTCATGCGGCGGGCGTCGTATCCGGTCGACGAGCGCTGGGGGGTTCCGTAGGCGGCGCCGCAGACGAGCGCCTGCACCTCGATCAGATAGGGTCTCACGCCGTCGGCCGAAGCTCCCACGGCGATTCCCGACAGCGGCTCCTCGTAATGGGTCAGCAGGATCTCCGAGGGGTTGTCCACGCCGCGCAGGCCGCCTTCGAGCATCTCGAAGACGCCGATCTCGAACGTGGCGCCGAAGCGGTTCTTGATGCCGCGCAGGATGCGGTAGACGTTGTTGCTGTCGCCCTCGAATTGCAGGACGACGTCGACGATGTGTTCGAGGATCTTGGGACCGGCGATGGCGCCGTCTTTGGTGATGTGGCCGATGATGAAGATCGACGTGCCGGTGGTCTTGGCGTATTTGAGCAGCGTGGCGGCGCACTCGCGGATCTGCGAGACGCTGCCGGCCGACGAATCCAGCAACTCGGTGTAGATGGTCTGTATGGAGTCGATCACCACCAGGTCGGGCTGTTGCTCGGCGATCTGTGCGACGATGTTCTCCAACAGCGTTTCGGGGTAGATCAGGCACTCGTCGTTGCCGATTCCGATGCGTGCGGCGCGCATCTTGATCTGTTCTGCGGACTCTTCGCCCGAGACGTAGAGGGTTTTCAGTCCGTTTGCCGCGAGGGCGATCTGCAACGAGAGGGTCGATTTTCCGATTCCGGGCTCGCCGCCGAGCAGGATCAGCGATCCGGGGACCATGCCGCCGCCCAGCACGCGGTTGACCTCGGCATTTCCGAGGTCGATGCGTCGGTGTTCGCTTTCGCGGATGTCGCGCACGCGCTGGGGCCGCGACGTCGGGAGGGGCCCGGCGACATTCGCCGTCACGGGACCGCTTTCGCGGGCGATGATCTCCTCGGTGAAGGTGTTCCACTCGCCGCACGAGGGACATTTCCCGAGCCATTTCGGGGCTTCGAATCCGCAGTTCTTGCAGAAGTAGGCTTTCTTGACTTTGGCGGACATTTCGGGGTCAGTTTGCGGGTGTCGAGGTGTATTCGCGGCGGACGACCTTCGTGAGGTCGCTCTCGGGATAGCGTTTCTGGAACTCCTTGGTGAGGTCGACCGTCAGGAGCACTTTGCGCACGCCGTCCGTGTCGGTGTAGGAGGAGAGTGCGGCGGTGTAGTCCAGTTCCAGGAAGAGAAACCGGATCTCCGTGGCTCCGGGCTCCTTGAAGAAGGCCCCCGGCACGGTCCCGGCCTCCGCGGCGGTGTCGACCGTGAGCGGCCCTCGGTTGTAGCGCGTGAAGTCGAGCGCATAGCTCCCGCCGGCCTGTACGGGCGCCTCGGCCAGCACTTCGGCCTGAATCTGCGCCACCAGCGGATCGACCGGCTCCTCCGTTCCGTCCGTTGTGCCGGAATCCACCGTTCCGTCCGTTGTGCCGGAATCCACCGTGCCGTCCGTACTTCCGGAATCGTCCGTGCCGTCCGTGCCGTCCGTCCCCTCCGATCCGGAGTCTTCACCGGTCGAGGGCTCTTCGGGCTCTTCGGGCTCCGGAAGCGTCACTTCGGCCTCGATGCGCACGACGGGGTAGGCGATCGAGTAGAAGACCTCCGAATCGTCGCCGCACCCGCCCGCAGCGAGCAGGGCGGCGGTCAAAAACAGATATGCGATGAGTCTTTTCATAATCCCAGATCCTGATCGATCAATACGACGAGAATGCGTCCCGCGGGGTGGCAGCGCAGCATCTCCATGCGGGTGTTGCAGATGCGGTCGGGGGCGTTGCAGTCCATGCAGACGCCGGTTTTGGCGCAGGGGGTTCGGAATCCCGGATGGCGGGCGATGTTCTGTGGCGCGGCGATGCGACGGATGCGCTCCTCGGCCTCGTCGCGAGAGGCGACGATCTTGTTGCGTCCGGCGACAAGGACGACCTTCCGGGGCCCGAACGCCACCGGGGCGATGCGGTTTCCGACCATGTCGAGCCAGTGGAGCGTCCCCTCGGCGGTGATGGCGTTCACGCCCGTGATGAAGAGGTCGGACATCAGGGCCTGACGCCGGATTTCGAGCCGTTCGGGGCGCGGCATCGAGGCGTCGAACCCGTCGAGCAGCGTCCAATTGCCGTTCGCGCGGAGCCACTCGATGATGCCCGTTTCGCGCATCGACATCGAGTCTCCGAACGAGACGAGTTTCGGGACTTCGGTCTCGACGACGGCCCGGATCTTCGCGAAGGCTTCCTGCGGGGTCTCGACGACGGCTACCTCGAAGTGGTGTCGGCGCAGCGCTTCGGCGCAGGCGTGGAGTTTTTCAGCGTTTGTCATGATGGTTGTCGAGTTTTCGTTTGACGACGGCAGGATTTCCGGCGGCGAGCGAATCGTCCGGGATGTCGCGCGTGACGACGCTCCCGGCGGCGATGATGCAGCGGTCGCCGATGGTGACCCCGGGGCAGACGATCACGCCGCCTCCGAGCCAGCAGTCGTCGCCGATGCGGATCGCTTTTCCGGTTTCGATCGGCTTGCGGCGTTCGAGGTAGTCGATCGGGTGGTGGGGCGTGTAGAGCTGGCAGTTGGGTCCGATGAGCGTGTGGTCGCCGATCGTGATGCCCCCGCCGTCGAGGAACGTGCAGTTGAAGTTGATGACCACCCCCTCGCCGATGCTTGTCCGGAATCCGAAGTCGCAGTGGAACGGCGTGATCAGGTAGCTCGAATCGGGGAATCCGGGGATCAGCTCCCGCAGGGCGGCACGGTAGCTCTGCGTGTCGCGGTAACGGGCTGCGTTGAGCTTTTCGAGCCGTTCGTGGGCCTGGAAATTGAGTTCCAGAGCCTCGGGATCGCTGTAATCGTAGAGCTCGCCCCGCATCATCTTTTCCACCTCGGTCATGTCCGTCCGTTATTTGATGAAGAATCGGTAGATGTCGTTTCCGTTGGCGTAGAGCAGCAGCATGAGGATGATGACCAGCCCGACGTACTGGGCGGCTTCGAGGACCTTGTCGCTGACCTTGCGGCGTGTGATCATCTCCCAGAAGGTGAAGATGGCGTGCCCGCCGTCGAGCCCCGGGATGGGGATGATGTTCATCACGGCGAGGATGATCGAGAGGAAGGCGGTCTTCATCCAGAAGTCCTGCCAGTCCCACGTCGAGGGGAAGATGCTTCCGATGGCGATGAATCCGCCGAGCTCCTCATACATTTTGGTTTTGGGCTGCACGATCATCTTCAACTGCTCCCAGTAGGATGCGATGACCTCTCCGGCCTTGTGGATTCCGGCGGGGATGGCCTGCCAGAGGGTGTACTCCCGGGTGCGGAGGGGGTAGGTCGCGCGGATGACGCCGAGCGCACCCTCCTCCGAGACGGGAAGGTCGAACGACAGCCGCTCGCCGCCGCGCAGAACCGCGAGCGTCACGGTGTCGCCGGCGTGCAGTTCGAGATAGGCCCGGTAGTCGCGGAACTCCATGTTCTCGTAGCTGTCGCCCGTGCGGCGGCTCGACATGCCGACGATCTCGTCGCCCTTTTGCAGGGCTGCGGCGGTCGGGGCGACGACGCTGTCGATGACGAACGGCTGGCGCGGGACGAGCAGCCCCTCGTATCCCTTCGACTGCCGCATGGCGATCAGCCTGTCGAGCGGGAGGATGAGTTCGACTTGTTCGCCGTTGCGGTCGACGACGACCGTGCGGTCCGCATCGGTGATGATCATGGCGTTGAGGATGTCGAGGAAGTTGTCGATCGGCTCGCCGTCGACGGTCACGATGCGGTCTCCGTCGCGGAATCCGAGGCTGTGTCCGGCCTCGTTGAAGTTGTATCCCCAGCGGACGTCCTCGTTCGAGAGATAGGTGTCGCCCCAGGTGTAGCAGATTCCGATGTAGATGGCTACGGCGAGCAGGACGTTCATCGCCACGCCGGCGATCATGACCAGAAAACGCTGCCACGCGGGTTTGGCGCGGAACTCCCACGGCTGTACGGCCTGACTCTGATATCCCTTGTCCATCGACTCGTCGATCATGCCGGCGATCTTGCAGTATCCGCCCAGCGGGAGCCATCCCATGCCGTATTCGGTCTCACCGCGGCGGAACTTGAAGAGCGAGAATCCGATGTCGAAGAAGATGTAGAATTTCTCGACGCGGATGCGGAAGATGCGGGCCATGATGAAGTGCCCGAATTCGTGGATCCCGACGAGGATGGTGAAGCAGAGAAAGAACTGGATGATTTTGACGAGTATGTCCATTTTCGTTTCGGTGTTGTGCGTTTCGTATGTGTTTCGGGCCCCGGCGCTATCTTGCCGGGCTACCCTCGGGTTGTTCGACATTCAGGAATTCGGCGGCCAGCGCGCGGGCTTCGGCATCGGCTGCGGCGTAGTCGTCGAGCGAGGGCCGCGCGACGAACGGGGCGCGTTGCAGGGCGTGTTCGATCGTGCGCACGATGTCGAGCCAGGCGCATTTCCGGTCGAGGAACGCCGCTACGGCCACCTCGTTGGCGGCATTCATCGTGCAGGCGGCCGTGCCCCCGCGGCGGAGACACTCGTAGGCGATGCCCAGTGCGGGGTATTTCCCGCCGTCGACCTCGGCGAACGAGAGCTGCGGATGTTCCAGAAAGCTGAACCGCTCGCCGGGGCGTTTGGCCCGGTCGGGGAACATCAGCGCAAAGCTGATCGGCATGCGCATGTCGGGGGATCCTAACTGGGCCTTGATGGCGCCGTCCTCGAACTCGACCATCGAGTGGACGATCGACTGGGGGTGCATCACGACGGCGATGCGGTCGGCCGGGGTTCCGAATAACCAGTGGGCTTCGATGACCTCGAACCCCTTGTTGACGAGCGTCGAGGAGTCGATCGTGATCTTCGCGCCCATGTGCCATTGGGGATGGCGGAGGGCCTGTTCCACGGTCACGCGGGCCAGCTCCTCGCGCGGGAGGTCGCGGAAGGCGCCGCCGCTGCACGTGATGATGAGCCGCCGCACCGGGGCGCGTTCGCCGAGCAGACACTGGAAGATGGCCGAATGCTCCGAGTCGATCGGGATCACCGGGGCGCGGCGTTCGCGTGCCAGGGGCATCACGCGGGCTCCGGCGACGACCAGCGACTCCTTGTTGGCGAGGGCGAGTTTCTTGCCGGCACCGACGGCCGCCACGGTGGGGGCGAGCCCGGCATATCCGACCAGCGCATTGACCACGACGTCGGAGTCCCCTCCGGCGGCGACCTGCGCCACGGCCTCCTCGCCGGCATAGACCTTCGTATCGGTCCCGGCGAGGGCTTCGCGCAGGGGTTCGTAGCACGTTTTGTCGGCGATCACGACCGTATCGGCGTCGAATTCCCGGGCCTGCCGGGCGAGTTGTTCCCAGTTGCGGTGAGCGGTGAGGATGCGGACCTCGAAGCGGTCGGGATTCTCGCGCGCGATGTCGAGCGTCTGCACGCCGATCGAGCCGGTGGATCCCAGTATGGCGAGACGTTGTTTCATGGTCGTATCAGAAGACGATGTACTCCTCCGGGTCGACGGGTTTTCCGTTGTTCCAGAGTTCGAATTCGAAGAGTTTGACCTCTCCGTTTTCGGCTTCGGCGTTGTATCCGATGAGTTCTCCGGATCGGATGGTCTGCCCGATGGCGACGAGCGACTGGGAGAGGTTCTTGTAGATCGAGATCAGGTTGCGGGCGTGCTGGATGACGATCGTGCATCCGTTGTCGGGCGACCAGCTGCTCTGGACGACGGTTCCGTTGTCGACGGCGGCGATGCGGTCGGCGGCCGCCGCGGCGATCTTCACGCCGAAGCATCCCTTTTTGAGGTCGAAGCGGTCGGTGATGATTCCTTCGACGGGCGTTGCGAGCTCGATGGCCTCGCGGAGCCGGCGCCGGGATCCGGCACTCTGTCCCGAGAGGGCATAGGGGCCGTCGCCCTCCATCTGTGCGCGGAGCAGGGAGTCCTCGGGCGAGGGCATGACGAGGACCTTCGCCCCGCGGGTCGAGTCCGTGGGCCCGAGGACGCGGGCGACGGGCGTGCGGCCCTCCATGATCAGGGCGATGTTCTCGTTGTAGGTCATCATGTCGTTCATGACACGCTGCATGGAGTCCAGACGGATGATGTTCTGAATGAGGCTTTCGCGCGAGCGGTCGGCTTCGGTGCGGTATCCGGGGAGGAATTCCAGCACGGGGGTGTAGGCGACCAGCGAGAGCGTGATGATGAAGAGCACGAGCAGGAACGCGACCGTTCCGGCGAGGATGCTTGCCGGCGAGAGGTGTACGTGCCACTCTTCGGAGAGGTCGGTGGCGTTGAGCATGTTGAATCTACGCTTGCGGAAGAATCCGTGCCACCGGTCGTGTATGTATTTCAACCACTTCATGGTCTGTCGTTTTGTTGTGGAGACCGATTCCGGTCCCGGGTTTTCAGGGAGCCGGCTCCGGGGATGGCCCCGGCCGGGGATTTATCCTTGCAAAGATAGCACAAGCGCATCGGACTGCCAAATTTATTTGCCGGTTGCGGGGGCCGAAAAGAGCCGGGGATGCGAAAACGGGGAAAAACTTTGCGATTCGGGCATAAATTGTTATCTTTGTATGAATTTGAAACCTAAACGTCAAAACAACGATAAAATTATGGTAAAACCCACATTGCTGGTGCTCGCAGCGGGCATGGGATCCCGTTACGGGTCGCTCAAACAGATGGACGGCGTAGGTCCGAACAACGAAGCGATCATCGACTATTCGGTTTACGACGCCATCCGGGCCGGTTTCGGCAAGGTCGTGTTCGTGATCCGGCACTCGTTCGAAAAGGAGTTCCGGGAGTTGTTTTCGGCAGACCGCTTCGGCGGACGCATCGCCGTGGACATTGTTTTCCAGGAGCTGGATTATCTTCCCGACGGGCTTGCGGTCCCCGAGGGCCGCGTGAAGCCCTGGGGTACGAACCATGCGGTGATGATGGCTGCGGATGCGATCCACGAGCCGTTTGCCGTGATCAACGCCGATGACTTCTACGGTGCGGAGGCCTACAAGACGATCGGGGAGTACCTGATGCAGCTCGGGGATTCGACGAACCGCTACTGCATGGTAGCCTACGATCTGAACAAGACGCTTTCGGAGAACGGAACGGTATCGCGCGGCGTGTGCGGCGTGGACGGCGAGGGGAACCTGTCGTCGATGGTCGAGCGCACGCAGATCGAGCGGATGCCGGACGGACGGATCGTCTTCCACGACGGCGGAGCCGATGAGGAGCTGGCCGAGGATACGCCGGTATCGATGAATCTGTTCGGCTTCACGCCGGATTATTTTGCCCATTCGCAGGCTTATTTCAAGACGTGGTACGAAGCGAACAGCGGCAACATCAAGTCGGAGTTCTACATTCCGACGATGGTGAACAAGTTGATCGGCGACGGAACGTCGTCGTTGCGGGTGCTGCGTTCGGCCGCACAGTGGCACGGTGTGACCTACAAGGAGGACAAACCTGCGCTGATGGCCGCCATCGAGCGGATGATCGCCGACGGGAAGTATCCGCGCGATCTGTGGAAATAGCCGGGTCGGCCGCGGGCCGGATCGGAAAAAGGAAGCGGGGCCTCAAAAAGAGGTCCCGCTTTTTTCTTACACCTTTTCTTTTATTCTTCTTTTCCCACCCTCACTTCTCCATTCTCCATTCTCCATCGCCCCCCCCCTCCGTCAGTCGAGGAAGCCTTCGCGGACGAGCTGCTCCCGAATGCGGACCCAATCGGCGACGGGGCGCTTCTCGCCGTCGATAAAACGCAGGGGACACCCGAGGTTGCAGTCGTCGATGTAGAGATCCGCATGGATCTTCGGCGACGAGGTCCATCGTTTTTGTCCGGGATTTTCATTGACGGCGTAGAGCGGAATTCCGTTGGTCCGGAACCACTCCACGGCCTGATCGAGCAGTTTTCCGTGACGCATCGAATAGAGAATGATCCGGCACCCGTTCCCGACGAGCTCTTTGAGCACGGGCACGGCGCCAGCATCCTCTCCGATCTCCGGATAGGCGTGGGTTACGACCGTACCGTCGAAATCGACGGCTATGACGGCATCTCGGATTGCCATAATGCGAAGTGTTTAATGTTTTTCTTTCCTGCGGGTAAGCGAAAGGATGAAGTTCCGGATTCTCCTGCGGTAACTCTCTTCGTGGTACTCCTCGTCGCCGTATCCATACCCGTATCCGTATCCGTAGCCATATCCGTATCCATACCCGTATCCATATCCATATCCGTACCCGTGTCGGCGTATTCTGGCGCCGTTGAGCACGATGCACATGTTGTGGAGTTTGCGTTCCTGATAGAGACGTTCGATGTCGGGCAGCTGCCTGCGGTCGAGGACTCCGTCGCGGATGACGTAGATACAGAGATCCGCCAGCCGGTCCGAAATGACGGCATCGGCCACCGACATGGAGGGTGTGCTGTCGAGGAAAACGTAGTCGTAAGTCTCCCGGAGTTTGGCGATGAGCTTGTCGAGTTTTTCGGAGAGGAGCATTTCCGTGGGGTTGGGCGGCTGCACGCCGGCGTAGATCATGTCGAAGTTTTCGTGGAAGTTGGTCTTGGCGATCAGTTCTCGGAAATCGGCGATGCTTCCGGAGAGGTATCCGGTGATTCCTTTCTTGTCCTTTCCGTGTCCCATGAGTGTGGAGAGGGCATGCCGACGCAGGTCGAGGTCGATGAGCAGGACCCGTTTTCCGGCCATGGCGAGGGTCATGGCGAGGTTCATGGCGATGAAGGTTTTTCCGGCATGGGGGTTCGACGAGGTGAAGAGCAGGGTCTTCATCTCCTTCTCTGCGGAGACGCTCATGAAGGACATGTTGGAACGCAGGATACGGAAGGCCTCCGAGAGGGCGTCGCGACCGGTTTCTCGGACGGCGATTCCGTCCTGGCTGGCGCCTTCGTGGTAGGGGATGTCGCCGAGGAAGGGAGCCGAGAGGTAGTTTTCGATGTCGCGGCGGCCGTGGATCGTGGTGTCGAGCATTCCGATCAGGAAGAAGAGCCCGAAGGGGATGGCCACGCCGACGATCAGGGCGATTCCGAGGATTAAGGTCGGTTGGGGCGATACGGGCACGGGGCTGCCGTCCGCGACGTCGATGGTCCGTGAGTTGCTTTCGGCGATGGCGTAGTTGAGTTGTGTCTCCTCCTGTTTGTTGAGCAGGTAGAGGAAGAGTTCCTCCTTGATTTTCTGCTGGCGGGTGATTTCGAGGATGATCTTCTCCTGGGAGGGCATTGCCGAGATGCGGCGGTTCGCGCTCTCCTCTTCGTTTCGCATGGCGTTTCGCTGGATTTCGAGCGTTGCGATGTGCGAGTCGAGGGATGCGATGATGGCCCGGCGGATGGATGCCAGCAGGTTGTCGAGGTTCCGGATGACGGGGTTGTTCGGGGAGCTGTTATCGAGGAGTTTCTCGCGTTGGAGGATGGTGGCGTTGTACTCGTCGATCTGGGCGGTCACGGCTCCGTTGCTGATGGCGGCCATGGCGGGGATCAGTTCTCCGGATTTTGCCGGATCGGCGAGGTAGCCCCGGACGAATTCGGCGATGTTGATCTGGTTGTCGAGCGAGAGCCCTTCGGCTTTGTACTGGGAGCTTTCGGTCAGGCTCCGGGTTGCTTCCGAAGAGATGTCGACCATGCGGTTGTCCTTTTTGAGGTTTTCGATGTCGCGGTCGACCTCTCCGAGTTCGCGTCCGATGACTTCGAGACGGCTCTTGATGAATTCGGCGGTCGATACCGAGACGCGGCGCTTGTCGTTGATGGCGTCCTGTTCATAGACCTCGATCAGCGTATTGAGGACATCCTCCGCGCGTTTGGGTATTGCGTTGTTCATCGAGAGCGTGACTACGGAGGCCTGCTGGTTGGTCACTTCGCACTTGACGGCGCCGCGGTACATGTTGGCGATGGTTTTGAGGTCGCCCTTGCTGACCCGGATCGGGGTTTCCCGATAGGAGGGCTCCATGTAGAGCGTTTTGCGGACGATGATCTGTCCGATGGGGGAGGCGACCGTGTCGCCGAACCGTGCGGAGACGACGTTCTCGCTCTCCTGCCGGGAGATGAACGGGTCGTTGAATTTCGAGATCCGGATGTTCTGATCGTCGACGGGCGTCACTTCGAGCGAGAGCGTCAGGTTGTCGTTGTCGTTGACGAATACCACCTCGACGGGCGACTGTCCGTAGAGGTCGCGGTCCTGGAACCGGCCGTCGACCGTGTAGTTGACGGTCAGGTTGAGTCTTCGGACGACTTCGGTCATGAGTTTCCGGGATTGCAGGATGAAGAGTTCGTTGTCGATGCTCTTGCGGCTCTGGTATCCGCTCAAATCGCTGAATGCGGAGAGTTCGACATCGCCGCCCTTTCTGGAATCCTTGATGAGGATCGTGGCGCTGCGGGTGTATATTTTTGGGGTTTTCGCCAGATAGTAGTAGGCGGCGCCGACGCAGACGAGGATCGATAGGATGAACCAGTACCAGTTTGCGATGACCATGTGTATGATGTCGTGCAGGTCGATCGCCGGGGTCTGATCGTGGATTTTGTCGCGGGTCTGCGTATTGAATTGTATTTCGGCCATGGCGGGGTGCGGTTATTTCGTGAGGGTAATGATGAGCGTGGCGAGTGAGATCGCCGTACCTACGAGCGAGAGGTAGAAGGATCGGTTCTGGCTGATTTCTCCGGCCTGTGCCTTGTACTTGTTGGGTTTGACGTATACGACGTCGTTCTGTTGGAGGTAGAAGGCCGGGGAGTTGAAGATCTCCTTCGAGGTGAGGTCGAGGATTTCGAAGGTTCTCACGCCGTTGGTTTCGCGGGCCACGACGACTTCGTTGCGGACGCCGTAGACGGTCATGTCGCCGGCCAGGGCGAGAGCGTCGAAGATGGAGATCTTGTCCCGGTCGATTTCGAAAACACCGGGTCTGGCGACCTCGCCGATGACGGAGATCTTCATGTCGGCGAAGCGGACGTTGACCGAGGGGTCGTTGATGTATCCTCCGTCGATGATCTTGCGGGCGATTCGGTCCGCGAGTTCGGTCCGGGTAAGGCCCTCGCAGTCGATGACGCCGATGACGGGCATGGCAATCCGACCGTTTTCATCGACGGTGTATATTTGGAGCGATTCTTTTCCGGATGTTGTAGAAGGTGTTCCGGAGAGTGAGCTGAACGACGACGAGGTGTTGAACGGCACGGCGAGTTCGGGGTCCTGGCTGTTGACGACGATCGTCAGCCGGTCGAGGGGTTTTATGCGTATCTGTCCGTTCTGCGCGATCTGTTCGGGGGTCTGGGGTGTTACGTCCTGCAAATACCAGATTCGTTTCTGCGGAGCGCAGGCGGTCATCAACAGCCCCAGAAGGAGAATTCCGGTCAGGCAATGGAGTCGATTCATCATGGGAAAGCAAGCATTTTGCATTATGGGGCAAAGGTATGAAAAAAATCCGGTATTTCAGTCTCTTTCCTGGGGGGCTATTTTCCCGGTTCGGTGTTTGGAGAGCGGCAGGAAGTCCGGAGAGTTGTCCGAATTCGGAAAAAAATTGTATATTTGGTGTCCCAAAATGAGAAAATGATCAGATGTTGCATATTCGATCTGGACGGAGTGTTGGTCGATACGGCCCGTTTTCACTATGAAGCCTGGGCGGCAATAGCCCGGGAATTGGGCTTTGCGTTCACTGCGGCGCAGGGTGAGGCGACGAAGGGTGTGAGCCGGATGGCGTCGTTGGAGATCGTGCTGCGGGCCGGGGGTCTCGAAAAGCGCTTCACTTCGGCCGAAAAGGAACAGTTGGCGGCCCGCAAGAATGCGCTCTATTTGCAGTTGGTGTCGGGCATGACGCCTGCGGACGTGCTGCCGGGAGTCCGTTCGTTTCTGGAAGATGTGGGGCGCCACGGCGTCAGCCGGGTGCTGGGCTCGGCGTCGAAGAATGCGGGGGTGATCCTGGATTGCTGCGACCTTCGGCGGATGTTCGAGGCGGTAGTCGACGGCACGACGGTCACGCGTGCGAAACCGGACCCGGAGGTCTTCCTGCAAGGTGCGGCGCGGGCCGGCGCCGATGCATCGTCGTGCGTGGTCTTCGAGGACGCGGCGGCGGGGATCGAGGCCGCGACGCGGGCCGGGATGCGTTCGGTGGGCGTTGGCGGCAGCCCGACGCTTTCGGGGGCGACGATGCCGCTGCGGAGTTTCGAGAATTTCAGCTTTGACATGTTATGCAGACAAATAGACTGAACCTGACGATCGATGCGTGGAAGATCGTCGAACGGGATTTCGATCCCGCGCGGGTATTGAGTTCGGAGTCTCTCTTTGCGCTGGGCAACGGCGTGATGGGCGGGCGTGCGAACTTCGAGGAGCCCTATTCGGACGCGACGTTGCAGGGGAACTACCTCGGCGGGGTCTACTATCCGGACAAGACGCGCGTGGGATGGTGGAAGAACGGCTACCCGGAGTACTTTGCGAAGGTGCTGAACGCGGCGTTCTGGATCGGCGTGGAGGTGCAGGTGGACGGCGAGCCTCTGGACCTGGCCCGGGTCGAGGTCCTGGACTTTTACCGGGAGCTGGACATGCGGCGGTCGGTGCTGACGCGCCGCATGCGGGTCCGGATGCGCAACGGCGCCGAGGTTGCCGTGGAGGCGGTGCGTTTTCTGCCGCTGTCGCGGCGCGAGGCGGGCGTGGTCCGGTATGCGGTCACGCCGCTGAACCGCGCCGTGGAGGTGAGCCTGACGCCGTTCATCGACGCCGACGTGCGCAATGCGGACGCGAACTACGACGAGAAGTTCTGGGAACCGGTGCTCACGGAGGGTGACGTCACGCAGAGCCGGACGCGGAAGAGCGGTTTCGAGGCGGCGTGGGCGCAGGCCGTGACGCTGGATTTCGGCGCGGAACACCTCACGACGGCGGATTTCGCCTGCGAGACGCGCCCGGAGCAGGTCCGCCACCGCGTGACGCGGCGCTGCGAGCCGGGCCATACGGCCACGCTGACCAAATATGCGGGGATCTGCTCGTCGCTGAACCACGCGCCGGAGGAGCTGGCCGCGGCGGCGTGTTCCGTGGCTGCGGAGGCCCGGCGTGCGGGCTTCGCGACGCTGCTCCGCGAGCAGGAGGCGGCGTGGGCGGCGCGCTGGCACGGCTGCGACATCACGATCGGGGGCGATGCTGCGGCGCAGCAGGGAATCCGGTTCTGCATCTTCATGCTGCTGCAAACCTATACGGGCGTGGATACGCGCCTGAACATCGGCCCGAAGGGTTTCACGGGGGAGAAGTACGGCGGCGTGACCTACTGGGACACGGAGGCCTACTGCCTGCCGTTCTACCTGGCGACGGCCGGGCAGGCCGTGGCGCGCGAGCTGCTGCTCTACCGTTACAACCAGCTGGACAAGGCGATCGAGAATGCCGCGAAGCTGGGCTTCGGGGGCGGCGCTGCGCTCTACCCGATGGTGACGATCAACGGCGAGGAGTGCCACAATGAATGGGAGATCACTTTCGAGGAGATCCACCGCAACGGGGCGATCGCCTATGCAATTTATAATTATGTACGCTATACGGGCGACGAGGGTTATCTGGCCGAAGCGGGCCTGGAAGTCCTGTTGTCGATCGCGCGCTTCTGGGCGCAGCGGATCACGTGGTCGGAGGCGCGGCAGCGCTACGTGATGCTGGGCGTCACGGGCCCGAACGAATACGAGAACAACGTCAACAACAACTGGTACACCTCCTATATTGCGTGCTGGTCGATGCGCTATGCGGCGCAGGCTGCGGCGTGGGTTCGGGAGCACCGCCCGGAGGAGTACGCGCGGATCTGCGCCCGGCGGAAGTTCGACGAGGCGTCGGAGACGGCGCAGTGGCAGCGGATCGTGGAGGGGATGTACCTGGGCGAGGACCGGGAGCTGGGTATCTTCCTGCAACAGGACGGCTATCTGGACAAGGAGCAGCGGCTGGTCTCGGAGCTGGATCCTTCGGATCGACCGTTGAACCAGAAGTGGTCGTGGGACCGGATCCTGCGGTCGTGCTTCATCAAGCAGGCGGACGTCCTGCAAGGACTCTACTTCTTCGGGGATGATTTCGACCGGGAGACCGTGTGCCGGAACTTCGACTTCTACGAGCCGCGCACGGTGCACGAATCGAGCCTCTCGCCGTGCGTGCATGCGATCCTTGCGGCGCGTCTGGGCAAGATGGAGAAGGCCTACGAGCTCTACCTGCGGACGTCGCGCCTGGATCTGGACGACTACAACCGCGAGGTGGCCGAGGGATGCCACGTGACGTCGATGGCCGGGACGTGGCTCTCGGTGGTGGAGGGCTTCGGCGGCATGCGGATGAGCGGCGGGGTGCTGACGTTCGACCCGCAGCTTCCGGCGGCGTGGGAGTCGCTGGGCTTCCGGATCAACTACCGGGGGCGGGTGCTGACGGTGCGTGTGACGCGGGAGCGGGTCGAGGTGGAGAACGAGGGTCCGGGCGTGGAGCTGCGGCTCTGCGGGGCGTTGCGGCGGTTGGAGACCGACGGACGATTGATTGTGGAACTTTGAAAACAGAAAGGGAACGATGTTGCATCCCGAATGGAGCTATCAGGCGGTTATTTATGAGATGAACGTGCGTCAGCTGACGCCGGAGGGGACCCTGCGGGCTGCGGCCGGCCGGCTGCCCTTCTTGAAGGAGCTGGGCATCGATGCGGTGTGGCTGATGCCGATCTACCCGATCGGGGCGGAGTCGCGCAAGGGGTCGCTGGGGTCGTACTATTCGATCCGGGACTACTGCGCGGTGAATCCCGAGATGGGGACGATGGCGGATTTCGATGCTTTCGTGTCGGAGGCACACCGCCTGGGGATGAAGGTGCTGCTGGACTGGGTGGCGAACCACACATCGCGCGATGCGCGGTGGATTGCGGAGTGCCCGTCGTCGTGGTACGAACGCGACGCGTCGGGGGCCCCGGCGGTTCCGTGGGACTGGACCGACACGGCGAAGCTCAACTACGGCGAGCGGGCCGTGTGGGCGGCGCAGGCCGATGCGATGGCCTTCTGGGTGCGGGAACACGGCGTGGACGGCTTCCGGTGCGACATGGCGATGCTGGTTCCGGTGGCGTTCTGGAACGAGACGGCCGCGCGGCTGCGGGCGTTGAAGCCGGACCTGTTCCTGCTTGCGGAGGCCGAGGAGCAGAACCTGTTCGAGCAGGGGGCGTTCGATGCGTGCTATGCGTGGGAGATGCACCACCTGCTGAACGACGTGGCGCAGCAGCGGTGCCGGGTGACGGCGCTGCGCGACTACCTCTATGCCGACCGGACGCGCTATCCGGAGTGGGCGATGCGTCTGGCGTTCACGTCGAACCACGACGAGAATTCGTGGAACGGCACGGATTTCACGCGCATGGGCGCGGCGCGTGCGGCGATGGCGCTCTTCACGTTCGTCGTGCCGCGCGGGCTGCCGCTGATCTACACGGGGCAGGAGGTGGGCTACGACCATTCGTTTTCGTTTTTCGACCGGGATCCGATTCCGGCGGAGCTTTACCGCGAGAACGACCATACGCGCTTCTACCGTCGGCTGACGGCCCTGCGGCATGCGAATCCGGCGCTGGCGTCGGGGGGTCGCGGCGGAGAGCTGTCGGAGATCCGCAACAACGCCGGGGACTGCCTGCTGATTCTGGTGCGTGAAGTGGCGGAGAACTGCGTGGTGGCGGTGATGAACCTGTCGCCGTATGCGATCCATGCGGAGTACTATACGGGGATCCATGCGGGGATGTACACCGATGCCCTGACGGGGGCTCCGTACGAGCTCCGGGGCCGGGTCGAAGAGGAGATGGCGCCGTGGAGTTGCCGGATTCTGACGCGCTGACCGCAAAAATGGCGGAGAAAATGATCTTTTGAAACAAAAAAGTTTATAACTTTGTCACTACGGGCCGTTTTGTAGTCGTTCGGTTCCGGATCCGGCGGACAAAAACGACCATACGTTTAACCAAATACTCGGAAGCATGAAGAAAATTTGCCTTTTACTTGGATTGATGCTTGCCGTTGCAGGCACCCGGGCCCAGGAGCAGGCTCCGGAGCAGAACGATGAAGCGACGGCACAGCGTCTGGACTCGTTGCAGCAGGTCGTCAACCAGCTGACGTCGAATGTGGAGACGCTCGAAAAGGATAATCTGAACCAGAAGATCTGGAAGGACCGTGCGAAGTATTTCAACATCGGTTACGTGAACCAGACGGTGACGGACAAGACCTTCGGCGGTAAGATCAAGAGCGATTTCGGCGTGTCGTTGAGCAGCGGCAAGACCTACTACCTGCACAAGAAGCCGATCGTCGGGATGATCAAGTTCGGACTGGACTGGACGTGGCTGGACATCAACTATGCGAAGTCGACGCTGGAATTTGCGGACGGCGATGCGGGCGAGGTCTCCACGTCGGGCATGCACCAGGCGGAGATCGGCATGCAGTTCGGTCCTTCGGTGACGGTCAACCCGATCCACCACCTGAAAGTAAGCGGCTATTTCCGCTTTGCGCCCTCCTATTCGGCCCTTTATGCGGACGAGACCTTCTATCACAACTACGTATCGATGTGGAATGCCGGCTTTGCCGTGGCGTGGAAGGTGATCTCGGTGGGTGTCGAGTGGCGCTGGGGTACGGCCAAATACGGTGGACTGACGTTTGACGAGGCGGCTTTCGACGAGAACTCCTATGGCGACGGCGATGTCACGGTGGACGACGTGATGGACAAGTTGTCGGCCGGGAAGAGCAAGTTCAAGACCAACTCGATGCGCGTCTATTTGAGTTTCCGCTTCTGACCGGAATCTGTTTGTGAGACATCGACGGCGGCCCGCAGGTTTGCGGGCCGTTTTTTTGCGGCGGGGCGGGGCTTGTCCGGGGAGATCATCATCGCCGACACCTCTCCCGCGGAAGCTTCTCCCCGCAACCTCCTCCGCAGCGTTTTCCCCGCGGCGGCTTTCTTGTGTGACCTTTTCCGCGGAACACCCCTCTTTTTTGGCGCCGGAACGGATGCGTCTCCGGTCCGGGAGTTGCAGGGGGCGAATATTTCGTTATCTTTGCGGCAGCGATATGACAAACCGACGCATCATACCTGTTATTATAGGGGCGCTCCTGCTTGGCGTGGCGCTTGCCCTCCCGGCAACGGCCCGGACGTGGCGCCCGGAGGAGGTCCCGAACGTCCAGCTGCGGGATGCGCGGCGCTACGTCTCGAATCCCGACGGCATCCTGCCGAGGGAGGCGGTCGTGCGCCTCGACTCGATCTGCGGGTCGCTGCGCGACCGGGGGCTGGCGCAGGTGGCCGTAGTGGCCGTGGACGATATTGCGGGCGGCGATCCCTTCTCGTTCGCGATCGAACTCTTCCGGCAGTGGGGCGTGGGCTCCGCGCGGAGCAACAACGGGTTGGGGATCCTGCTGGTGAAGGAACTGCGCGAGATCCGCTTCGTCACGGGCGGGGGCCTCGAAGGCATCCTTCCCGACGCCCTGTGCAAACGGATCCAGGTGCAGCGCATGCTGCCCTTTTTCCGTGCGGGGGATTACGGCGCGGGAATGGTCGCCGGGGTCGAAGCCGCGGCTGCGGTGCTCGAAGGCGGCGAACCGGATTTGAGCGGGGACGGGACGGACGATCTCCCGTGGTGGGCGGTTCTTGCACTGGTCGGGAGCGTCTTTGTGGTCGTGCCGCTGCTGTTGTGGCTGGCCAACCGCTACGGGCGGCATCGCTGCCCGAACTGCGGGCGTCGTACCTTGAAACAGGTCGCGCAGCGGACGCTGGACATTACGCCGGAGTACCGGCTCGAAGAGTGCGAATACCTCTGCCCGCATTGCGGCAAACGCTTCCGGCGCCGGTTCCGCAGCTATCGGAACGACCGTTTCGGCGGCCGGGGCGGCGGCATGATTATCGGCGGGGGCGGTTTCGGCGGTCTGGGCGGCGGCTCGTTCGGGGGCGGCTTCGGCGGGGGTTCGTTCGGTGGCGGAGGTGCCGGCTCGCGCTGGTAAGCGGCGGTGAGCGCCCGCCCGGGAGCGGCCCGCTCCGGAGACGGGATGCGGAAAAGGAAAAATGAATCAAAAACAGATAGAACGATGAAAAAGTGGATTTGGATCGGTGTTGTTGCCGTAGTTGCGCTTTTCTTTTATGTGAAATATAACGGATTCGTGAACAAGGAGGAGCGGGTTCGGAGCGCGTGGTCGAACGTGGAGACGCAGTACCAGCGCCGTGCGGACCTGATTCCGAACCTGGTGAATACGGTCAAGGGCTACGCGGCGCACGAGTCGCAGACGCTCAACGAGGTGACCGAGGCACGCACTCGGGCCACGTCGATCAACCTCTCGGCCGAGGATCTGACGCCGGAGCGGTTGGCCGAGTACCAGCAGGCGCAGGCCGGGGTCCGTTCGGCGCTGGGGCGCCTGATCGCCGTGGCGGAGAACTACCCCGACTTGAAGGCGAACCGGAACTTCCTCGAATTGCAGGCGCAGCTCGAAGGTACGGAGAACCGGATCACGGTGGCGCGTCAGGACTTCAACCGTGCGGCCGAGACCTATAACCGTGCGGTGCGCCGCTTCCCGGCGAATCTGGTGGCGGGGCTGTTCGGTTTCGAACGCAAGCCCTATTTCGAGGCATCGGAGGGCGCGGAGCGCGTTCCGCAGGTGCAGTTCTGAAAATGCGCTCCGAACGTACCCGCGGTTACGTGCTCGGGGCCGTTGCCGCGGCCAGTTACGGCATGAATCCGCTCTTTGCCCTGCCGCTCTACGGGGCGGGGCTGGGTGCCGATTCGGTGCTCTTCTACCGTTATGTGCTGGCAGTGGTGATGCTCGGAGCGCTGATGCTCGTGCGTCGTCATTCGTTTGCGCTTTCGCGGCGCGACATCGTGCCGCTGGCCGGGATGGGCATCCTCTTCTCGGTGTCGTCGCTGACGCTCTTCGAGAGCTACAACTTCATGGACGCCGGCATCGCCTCGACGCTGCTGTTCGTCTACCCGGTGCTGGTGGCGGTGATCATGGCGGCGTTCTTCCACGAACGGGTGACCTTCACGACGGTTTTCTCGATCGCACTGGCCTGCACGGGCATCTCGCTGCTCTACCGGGGCGGTGACGGCTCGACGCTCAACCTGACGGGCGTCGTGCTGGTCTTTGTGTCGTCGCTCTCCTATGCGGTCTATATCGTGGGGATCAACCGCTCGTCGCTGAAAAACCTCCCGACCGAGAAACTGACTTTCTACTGCCTGCTTTTCGGCACGCTGGTCTATGTCGTGCGGCTGCGGGGCGGCGTCGATTTGCAGGAGATTCCGCGCGGATCGCTGTGGATCAATGCGTTGTCGCTGGCGCTGTTCCCGACGATCATCTCGCTGGTGACGATGGCCGGGGCGATCCGCCGCATCGGCTCGACACCGACGGCGATCCTCGGAGCGCTGGAACCCGTCACGGCGCTGTTTTTCGGCGTTGCGGTTTTCGGCGAGGCCTTCACGCCGCGCATCGGCACCGGAGTCCTGCTGATCCTGACGGCCGTAACGCTGATCATTGCGGGTCAGTCGCTGCATGTCCCGAATGCGGTGACGCACCTGGCCCGCTGGATGTGGCGCCCGCGGCTTCCGCGCTGGGCGGTGCGGTGGGCGCACCGGCTGCCGCTTCCGCGCCTGCACCATCGCCATTGATTCGATCCGACCTGCTGAAACGGAACGGCCGTCGGGAACTCTCCCGACGGCCGCCATCTTTTTCCGGGGTTTTGTTACAACCGCTTTTTCTCTTCGGCGGACCCCGCTTCTACGGATTTCCTGTTGAAGGCCTTTCCGCTCTTGAAGTTCCACGTCACGCCGAAGCGGTACTGGATCTTCCCCCAGGCCTGCCGGATGTTGACCGTGCGGACGAATCCGTCGCCCGCGGCACCGACCTTCTGCCCCTGGTCGAGGAGGTTGCGGGCCGAGAAGGAGAGGACGAACCGCTCACCGAACCGCTTCTTGACGCCGGCTTGCAGGAAGTGGTTGGGCATGACCCAGATGTTGCCCAGGTCGATGCGGCTCTGGTAGGCGTAGGAGAGGTCGATGTAGAACCGGGCCGGGAGGTTGAAGGTGGTCGATGCGTTGACGAACGCCCAGTTGAAGTGCTGCTGTGCGCCGTGCTGCTCGACGCGCTGCCCGCGGCGCATGTAGACGGCGTTGAGGTTCAGCTGCCACCATTTGGTCGGCTGGAACGGCAGGTTGGCCGTCACGTAGTAGTTGGTCGTGGCGTCGAAGTTGACCCAGGCGATCTGCAACATGTCGGGGTCGTCGGGATCGGTGAGCATCGTCTGCTGAATCTCGCCGTCGACGATCTGCATGCCGCCGGTGAGGGTGTATTTCCCGCCGAAGACGAACGTGAGGTTCAGATCGTTCTGGAAGGCGGGGTCGAGCGACGGGTTGCCGGTCTGGTAGGTGTAGTCGGAGATCTGCCACCGCTGCGGGTTGAGGCACCAGAAGCGGGGCCGTTCGATCGTGCGGGCGTATTGCAGGATGACCGAGTGTCCCTTCTCCTGCGAGAGGGCGTAGGAGATGTTGGCATTGGGGAAGAGCGAGAAGTAGTTCTGACGGATGTCGCCGCTCTTGCCGTGGGTGAGGGTGTACTCGCCGCGGATCCCGGCCACGAGGCTCCAACGCCCCAGTTGGGCCGTTGCCGTGGCGTAGGCCGCCGCGATGTTCTCGGTGTAGTTGACCGTGTAGCTCTGCTCGTCGTTGCGCAGCCAGACGTCGTTCTTCTGATATTCGTAGCGGGCGTTGTTGCGCATGTCGTTGAAGGTGTACTTGGCGCCGGCTTTGAGCGACCAGCGGGGCGAGAAGTTCTTTTCGAGGGCGAGGGTTGCCGTGGCGACATCGTAGATGCTCGCGGCGTTGTCGCGGTAGAGTGAGTCGAGCGTGCCGTCGGCGGAGGTCGTGCGGCTCGTGTTGTCGTTTCCGGCGTCGGAGTCGCGGCGCGTGTAGTCGGCCAGGAGCTTGACGGTCGAACCGAGGGTGTCGAGCTTGTGGATGTAGTTGAACGTCACGGTGTAGTTGTTTCCGTATTTGTGGTGGTCGAACCGGCTCCGGGTGTTGACCGTCTGCTGGCCGTCGCCCAGATCGGTGGCGGTGTCGGTGGGGCCCCAGGACCGGTTGCGCCAGTATTCGACTTCGGTGCCGATGCTGTTCCTGGTGTCGATTTCGAGGATGCTTCCGGCATTGATCCCGAAATTGCGGTCGTTGCTCGTGCCCTCGGAGCGGGCGGTCAGCCCCTTGTTCGAGGCGTTGTAGACGGTTTTTTCGTCGGAGATCGTCTTGCTGTTGTCCAGATACCCCCAGGCCGAGGCGTAGAAGTCGAGCCGTCCGGAGTGGAGGTTGATGTTGGCCGATGGGCTGTATGACCCGATGTAACCGCTCTGCGCGGTATTGAAGGCGACGGAGCCGTTCAAGCCGTTTTCGCGGCGTTTTTTGAGGGTGATGCGGATGACGCCGGCCGACGAATCGGCGTCGTAGTCGGCACCGGTCACGGGCACGACCTCGATTTTCTGAATCTCCTCGGCACGCAGCGAGCGCAGGTAGGTGAGCAGCTGTTCGTCGTCCATGCGGAGTTCGCGGTCGTTGACGTAGACTTTCGAACCGCTTTTGCCGTTGATGGAGATCTTCTCGCCGTCGATCCAGACGCCGGGAGCGTGTTCGAGGAGTTCGATTCCGTCCTTACCGATGGCGGAGGGGGCGTTTGCGACGTCGACGACGAAGCGGTCGGCCTCGCGTCGCACGAGCTGTGCGGAGACGACGACGCCTTCGATCCGGGTGGCGGAGCTGTGGAGGACGATCTCTCCGAGGTCGTTGTTCTGTTCGACGCGGACGACGCGCTTCACGGGGTCGAGCCCGAGGTACTGGATTTGAAGGGTGTACTCGCCGGGAGCGACCTTCAATTCGAACCGGCCGTCGGCGTCGGAGGCCATTCCGACGACCTGCTGGGTTCCTTTGAGGAGTACGACCGAGGCGTATTCGACGGCCTTTCCCTGTTCGTCGACGACGCGCCCGACAGCGGGGCAGAGCTTTGCGGCCTGTGCCGACGCGGCGGCTGCGGCGAGAGTCACGATCAGGAGGATCCACTTTTTCATGCTGCGTGAGGATTGCGGGTTTGTAATTTGTGCGACGTTTTATTTTACGGCACAAAGATATGTAAAAAGTTTTGTACTTTGCAATACATAGTACTTAATTTTTTCGAAAAAGTTGCATACCCATATATAAAGGGGGCATTGCGTGAAAATTTTGTTGAAAAAAGGGCGGCCGGAGGGGTAGGAAACCCGGGAAATAATTGTTAAATTTGCGGATTGATTGAGGTTCGGCCCGGTTTTCGGGGCGCTTCCGGTCGGAAAACAACCGCCTTATGTTGAGTGCTTTATACTATGTGTTCCTGGTGCTTCTGTGCACCGTGTTCATGATTCTGTCGGCCGTGGCTCTGGTCGTCTGCTATCCGTTCGACCGGGGGCGTCGCGTGGTCCACGAACTCTCGCGCATTCTGGTGCGGATCTTCTTCTTCATTCCGCTGCGCTGGCGCCAGCGGGTCGAGGGTCGGGAGCTGATCGACCGCCGGAAACAATACGTGATCGTCATCAACCACAACACGGTGATCGACATCCCGACGCTCTATTACCTTCCGCTCAACTTCCGGTGGGTTTCGAAGCGCGAGGTCTTCCGGGTTCCGTTCTTCGGCCAGTACCTGGTGCTGCACGGCGACATCTGCATCGACCGGGGCCGTGCGGCCGAGGCGCTGGAACAGATGGTGCGCAAGGGCAGGATGTGGATTTCGCGCGGGGCATCGGTTGCGATCTTCCCCGAGGGCACGCGCTCGAAGGACGGGGAGATCCACCGCTTCAAGGCGGGAGCCTTCACGCTGGCGCGCGAGGCGGGGGTCGAGATTCTCCCGGTGGTGCTGGACGGCACGCGGACGCTGATCCGGAAGAACCTGCTCTTCAACTGGGGCAACCGGATTACGATCCGGGTTCTTCCGCCGATTCCGGCGGAGCGAGTTGCGGCGACGGAGCCGCACGAACTGATGACGGAGGTGCACGATGCGATGTGCGCGGCGCTGGCCGACATCCGCAAGCAACGATAGACTATGGCAGATTTACTCAATACGAACCAAAACAACTACGGCGACGACGCGATCCGCACGCTCACCCCTCGGGAACACGTGCGGCTGCGCCCGGGCATGTATATCGGCAAGCTGGGCGACGGCACGCAGTCGGACGACGGTATCTACGTGCTGATCAAGGAGGTGACGGACAACTCGATCGACGAGTACATGAACGGCTACGGCCACCAGATCGACATCACGGTCGAGGACAACGAGGTGACGGTGCGCGACTACGGACGCGGTATTCCGCTCAATTCGCTGTCGGCGGCGGTAAGCGTGATGAACACGGGCGGCAAGTACGACGATGACGAGGAGGGCGCGGCGTTCAAGAAGACCGTCGGTCTGAACGGTGTGGGTGTCAAGGCGGTGAACTACCTGTCGAGCACCTTTTCGGCGCGCTCGGTGCGCAACGGCGAGGCCCACACGGTCTATTTCGAGAAGGGTCTCGAACAGAGCGACAGGTGGGAGAGCGGCCTTGCGGAGAAGGACGGCACGGAGATCCGCTTCCGGGTCGACGAGGAGGTCTTCGGGCCCTACGCCTATAACTTGGAATACGTCGAGCAGCTGGTCCGGAACTACACCTACCTGAACCGGGGCCTGACGATCCGGCTGAACGGCAAGAGCTATGCGTCGAAGAACGGACTGCTGGACCTGCTGAACGAGAACATGTCGGAGGAGCCGCTCTACCCGCCGATCCACCTTTCGGGCGACGACATCGAGGTGGTGATCGCCCACGGCACGGGCTACGGCGAGAGCTGCTATTCGTTCGTCAACGGCCAGTACACGACGCAGGGGGGTACGCACCAGGCGGCCTTCCGCGAGGCCATTGCGAAGACGGTCAAGGAGTTCTACCATAAGGATTACGATCCGTCGGACATCCGCACGTCGCTCATCGGGGCGATTTCGATCAAGGTGTCGAGCCCGATCTTCGAGTCGCAGACGAAGACGAAACTCGGGTCGAAGGAGATGTCGAAGTCGGGTCCGACGATCCGCAACTTCGTGGTGGACTTCCTGGGCAAGCACCTCGACGACTACCTGCACAAGCACCCCGAGACGGCGCAGATCCTGCAAAAGAAGATCGTCGAGAACGAGAAGGAGCGGAAGGCGATCTCGGGGATCCAGAAGAAGGCGCGGGAGACGGCCAAGAAGGTGTCGCTCAACAACCGCAAGCTTCGCGACTGCAAGATCCACCGCACGGACCGGAACGAACTGGCCGAACAGTCGATGATCTTCATCACGGAGGGCAACTCGGCGTCGGGCTCGATCACCAAGAGCCGCGCCTGCTTAGCCAAAGTACTTCTTCAGGAATGTCAGGTAGCATTCCCAGT